>ERZ724520.28-NODE-28-length-78012-cov-5.819080_pt1 | contig 78012 bp, 75 predicted proteins | sample MGYA00376053_ERZ724520 | MGnify/ENA primary metagenome ERZ724520 (study PRJEB28724, sample SAMN07190886) | activated sludge metagenome | isolation source: activated sludge of sewage treatment plant in Hong Hong | place: USA: Christiansburg, Virginia | collected...
TAATTGTAATTAAACCATCAAATACTTCTGGAACTTCCATTTCGAATAAACGCTCTAAGAAAGTTGGCGCAGTACGAGACATGATTACAGAAGGTGTACCATTTTTTAATTCAACTTTAAAAACAACTGCTTTAACGCTATCTCCTTTTTTGAAAAAATCTGAAGGAATTTGCTCAGTTTTTGGAAGTAACAGTTCATTACCTTCATCATCTAACAACATAATTTCTTTTTTCCAAACTTGGTAAACCTCAGCATTAATAATATCACCAATACGCTCTTTGTATTTATTATAAATTCCTGTTTTTTCTAACTCAAGAATCTTTTGAACTAAATTTTGACGAACTGATAACACGTTACGACGACCTATTTCATCTAATTTTACTAATTCAGTAACTTCTTCACCAATTTCAAAATCTGGCTCAATTTTATGAGCATCAGTTAAACTAATGTGTTTGTTTTCATCATAATCAAAACTATCTTCAGCAAACTCATCATCAACAATAGTTCTATTTTTATATATTTCAATATCTCCTTTATCAGGATTTACGATAATATCAAAGTTTTTATCCGTTCCGTATTTTTTAATTAACATGGTACGAAATACATCCTCAATTATACTCATTAATGTAGCACGATCGATGTTTTTGTCTTCTTTAAATAATGAGAACGATTCAATTAAATTTACACTTTCCATTGTTTTGTTTTTTTAAAATGGTAATACTGATTTTGTTTCTTTTGTTTGATTATATGTTAGCGTTATATTTTCTACTACGGTATGATTTCCTTTTCCTACTGGTTTTTTCTCTCTTCTAGTTTCTTCAATTACAAATTCATTATCATTAGCACTCATCAAAATTCCTTCGTGCTTTGCGCCTTCTTTAGTTACTACTTTTACTTTTGTGCCTACGTACTTTTTATATTGAGCTACTACCTTAAAAGCTTCTGTTGCTCCTGGCGAAGATACCTGCAACTCAAAATCTTCTTTTTCTCTATCCAAGTTACCTTCTACAAATCTGCTTAATTCAACGCAGTCGGCAATTAAAATATGGTTTGGCGCATCAATATAAATTTCAATCACACTTCCTTTCAAAATTTTTACATCCACCAAAAACTTATCGGTGCCTGCAAAATGCTCATTGATTAGGTTAACTATTGTTTCTTTTTTTATCATTTTGGTAAAATAAAAAAGGGACTTATCGGTCCCTCATCTTTTCTATCATCTAATTTTCGGGTACAAATATAATCACTTCTTTCTTAAAAACCAAATAATATTAACGAAACTAAAGATGACTTTAATCGTAAAATCTATCAAAGACCCCCGAAATTAACGTTTAATCGTTTTTCAATTCATAAATTGTCCACTACTTTAAATTGAAAAACATAATTTTTAAAAATTATGGCAACAACAATTAAAGATTCAGGAAAAAAGGGCATTTTACTCACATCTGTGTTATTATCGCTCTCAATTTGTGCAAAGGCACAAGGCTCATCAAATTTTTTCACTAAAATTTATGATAACCTTATTAAGGACAGTCAGGCAAGTTTTTTTATCATTGCAGGGGTAATTGGCATTGGCGTATTGGCTTTTTTTATTTTAAAAATTGCTAAGAAGTACGAAAAAGAAGATGAAAAAAATGGCAAAAACAACGTGCGACCAATTTCTCATCGCCATCATCATCATCGTGTGATTAAAAAATCGGCTTAGGCTTAATTAAACAAAATGGTAAAAAGCCGCATTTTATGCGTGAATTACCATTATCAGTTAGTAAAAAAAAGATGTTTTTTGATTAATTGTTTGATAAACAGTTAATTACTAAATGTCTTTTTTTTTTGTTTTTTAATTCATACAACTATCTTTGTCCCGAATTTAAAAACTAAAACACAATGTCAGACATTTCATCAAAAGTAAAATCTATCATCGTAGATAAATTAGGTGTAGAAGAAAAAGAAGTAACTCCAACAGCAAGTTTCACTAATGATTTAGGTGCTGATTCTTTGGATACAGTAGAATTAATTATGGAATTTGAAAAAGAATTCAATATTGCTATTCCAGATGATCAAGCTGAGAAAATTGCTACAGTAGGTGATGCAATTTCTTATATTGAAGCAAACGCTAAAAACTAAGATCTAACTTAAACATTTTTTTATGCAATTTAAGCGCGTAGTAGTTACGGGACTTGGTGCTGTTACCCCTTTGGGAAGCACTGTTGACGATTATTGGAATAATTTAATAAACGGCGTAAGTGGTGCTGCAACTATTAAGCGCTTTGATGCATCAAAATTTAAAACAAAATTTGCCTGTGAGGTAAAAGGCTTTAAGCTTGAGGACTATTTTGATAGAAAAGAAGCTCAACGTTTAGACGCGTTTTCTCATTACGGTATTGCAGCTTCTGTGCAAGCTGTAAAAGATTCGGGTATTGATGCTGAAGGAATTGATAAAAATGAAATTGGTGTTATTTGGGGTTCTGGTATTGGAGGTTTAGATACTTTTCAAACAGAAACTTTTAACTTTGCCAAAGGTGATGGTACTCCTCGATTTAATCCTTTCTTTATCCCTAAAATGATTGCCGATATATGTTCAGGACATATTTCTATTCGTTTTGGATTTAGAGGGCCTAATTTCACAACTGTTTCTGCCTGCGCTTCTTCAACTACAGCTTTAATTGATGCTTTTACCTACATACGTTTAGGTAGAGCAAATGCAATTATTACTGGTGGTTCTGAAGCAGCAATTAATGAAAGTGGAATTGGCGGGTTTAACGCATGCCAAGCAATGAGTTTAAATAATGATAGTCCTGAAACAGCATCTCGCCCATATGACAAAACCCGTGATGGTTTTGTATTAGGTGAAGGTGGTGCTGCATTAGTGCTTGAAGAATTAGACCATGCCCTAGCACGTGGCGCAAAAATTTATGCCGAAATTATTGGTGGTGGAATGAGTGGTGATGCATATCATATTACTGCTCCACACCCAGAAGGATTAGGCGCAACATTAGTAATGAATAGAGCATTAAAAGATGCAAATATTTCTCCTAATGAAATTGATTACATTAATACACATGGCACAAGTACTCCACTTGGTGATGGCGCTGAATTGAAAGCTATTACAAATGTATTTGGCGAACAAGCTTATAAAATGAACATTAGTTCAACAAAATCTATGACAGGTCACTTATTAGGTGCTGCAGGTGCTGTTGAAGCTATTGCAACTGTTTTAGCTGTTAAAAATGATATTGTACCTCCTACAATTAATCATGTGTATGCTGACCCAGAAATTGATCCAAAATTAAATCTAACGTTTAATAAAGCGCAACAAAGAACTATTAATGTTGCTATTAGTAATACGTTTGGTTTTGGTGGACACAATGCTGCGGTTGTGGTAAAAAAATACAAAGCTTAAATTTACTTTGAATCGTTTATTTTCTGTTTTAACACCATTATCAAAAGAAGATAAAGAGTTTAAACAAAAACTAAAAAACATTCTTGGATTTAATCCAACTAACTTGGCATTGTATAAACAAGCCTTTAGACATAGCAGTTCTACTCATGAAATAAATGAACATTTACAAAGCAATGAACGTTTAGAGTTCTTAGGAGATGCCATACTTGGTGCTATAATTGGCGAATATTTATTTAAGCTATTTCCAAAAAAAGACGAAGGATTTTTAACTCAAATGAGAAGCAGAATTGTAAATGGAAAAAACCTATTTACTTTATCTCGCAAATTTGGATTAGATGCCCTGCTACAATCGCGTCTCACAAAAAAAGAGCAACTCAATTCATCGGCATATGGCGATGTATTTGAAGCATTTATTGGTGCTATTTATCTAGATAAAGGATTCGAAAAAACAAAATCTTTCATTTTAAATTCTATTGTAAAATTCCATTTGGATATTAATGAATTACAAGAAAACGATACCGATTACAAATCGCAGTTTCAAATAATAATGCAAAGACAAAAGAAACAATTTGAATACGTTGTTTTGAGTAATGAGTTTAATGGAAAAGAAAAAACCTATGTTGTTCAACTAAATGCAGATGGTATTGAGCTTAGTAAGTTTGAACACAAATCGAAAAAAGTGGCTGAACAAAAAGCAGCACAGCTAGCTTTAGAAGGGCTAGAAGCATAACATGTAAACTATTAAATGTTATACGACTTTAGTTGAACCTTTAGTCAACAGAAATATAATCTTTACTGTAATATACTCCTTTTGCCTCTTTTTCTAATTGCAATATAAGGTCGTTTGCTAAACTACTAGCTCCAAATCTAAACCATTTATTATCGAGCCAAGCGTTTCCTAAAGTTTCATGAACCATTACTAAATACTGAATTGCACTTTTTGCTGTGCTAATTCCTCCAGCAGGCTTCATACCCACCATAGTTCCTGTTTTGTAAAAATAATCTTTAATGGCATCTAGCATAACCAGCGTTACTGGCATTGTAGCCGCAACTCCAATTTTTCCGGTTGATGTTTTTATAAAATCGGCCCCTGCATAAATTGCAATATCACTTGCTTTACGAACATTATCTAAAGTAGAGATTTCGCCAGTTTCAAAAATTACTTTTAAACGTGCATTATGTTTTTTACAAGCATCTTTAATTGTAGCTATTTCATCAAAAACAAAATTATAATTTCCTTTTAAAAATTCTCCACGGCTTATAACCATATCAATTTCATCAGCACCATTATCTAGAGCTAACTGAGTATCTAATAGTTTAATTTGTAGAGTTGAATTACCACTAGGAAAAGCTGTAGAAACAGATGCAACTTTTACATTACTTCCTTTTAGAGCATCTTTAGCAGTTTTTACAAAAGTAGGATATACACATACTGCCGCTGTACTTGGTAAATCAGGTAAAGCATCATGTGGATGCATAGCTTTATAACACATTTGTTTTACCTTTCCATCAGTATCTTTACCTTCAAGAGTAGTTAAATCAATCATATTTAAGGCTAGTTTCAGAGCTTGAACCTTACTGCCTTTTTTAATACTTCTAGTGTTAAAACGTGCAATTCGTTCCTCAATTCCTACCTGATCTATAGTTGGGCTATTATGTGTATTATAACTCATATTTTATTCCTAGTGTTTTATTAAATCAAATATAAAATAAATTATTGTATTTTTAAGTTCTAAAATCAGAATTTTGAAAATTAATAGTAACGTTTTTTCTGGTCAAACCGAATTGGTTAGTAGTGCTGATAAAGAAAATAAATTATCGCATAAAGGAATTGTTATATGGATGACTGGTTACTCAGGATCTGGAAAAACAACTCTTGCCTATAATTTAGAAAAAAGATTATTTGATGAAGGTATCTTAACTAAGGTATTAGATGGAGACGTATTACGATTAGGTTTAAATAAAGACCTTGGTTTTAGCATGGAAGATCGTACTGAAAATATAAGAAGAACAGCCGAACTTGCCAAGCAGCTTGCGAGTTGTGGCATTGTGGTTATATGTAGTTTAATTACCCCAACAGAAAATTTAAGAGCACTTGCTGAAAACATAATTGGTGAACAACATTTTATTTTATACCATATTGCAACTCCTATGTTAGTGTGCGAAAAACGTGATGTTAAAGGCCATTATGCAAAGGCAAGAACAGGAGAAATGAAAAATTTTACTGGAGTATCTAACCCATTTGAAGAGCCAAAAAACGCTCTATATAGCTTAGATACAAGTACAATTAATATTGATGATAGTGTAGAGATTTTGTTTAACGATGTATTTCCTTTAATAACAATTTAATGTTTTTATTTTGCGATAACCGAATTAAGCGAGATGCTTTTAAAACAAACAAAAAACTGTTTGGCAATTTTAATACGTCATGTTTTGACAGTATAACATCTATACCTGCAAATGATTGGAATGAGGCCGTTAAAAACAATAATGCGTTTTTAACTTTATCTTATTTAAACATTCTTCACAAACAAGAATCAGATAGTTTTAGATTTAGATATGTAATTGTTTATAATCGTAAAAAACCTATAGGTGTAGTTTACTTTCAAATAAATGATTTTTCTGCTTCCATATTTGGAGAAATGATTTCGGATAAATTTAATGAAGTAAAAAGCAAACGCACTTCTCTCTTTCAAAAATACATAAAGCATAATAGCAATGAAACAGTTATGCGCTTGCTTACTTGCGGAAATAACTATATAAGCGGAGAGCATGGATTTTATTTAAACATTAATAGCAAAAAAACAATATTTAAAATAATTGAAGCAGTAATTGATAATGTTGCAAAAGCAGAAAAATTAAGAGGTAAAATATCGGCAGTATTAGTAAAAGATTTTTATGAAGATGGTTTTGCAAATAAGAGTCGCTGGTTTTGTACAAATTTTATTCGTTTTAAAGTTGAACCAAATATGTTGGTTACAATTCCTAACACTATTTCAACCATTGATGAATACATTGCAAGTTATTCTAAAAAATACCGAAACAGAGCTAAAGGCATTTTAAAAGCAAGTAGTGTTTTACAAAAAAAACGTTTGGCAATTAATGAGCTTCATTTGTATTGCGAAGAAATGTGTTCACTTTATTTACAAGTTTATAATAATGCCAAATTTAAACTTGCTTGCGTTACTAAAGATTATTTTCTTGAAGCATTTGGCTCCCAAAAAGATTTATTTTATGTAGATGCTTGGTTTTTAAATGGGAAAATGGTTTCGTTTGCAAGTGGATTTTATTTAGCACATGAATTAGAGGCACACTATATTGGATTTGATTATTCAATAAATAAAGAATATGAATTATATCAAACAATTTTGTACAGTTATATTGAGGAAGCAATTAAAGTAAATAAAAAACAAATTAATTTAGGAAGAACTGCCTCAGAAATAAAGTCAACTGTTGGTGCAAAAGCACATGATTTATTTTGCTACATAAAACCACAAAATACTGTATCGCGCTTAATTTTAAAACCATTTATGCAGTTTTTACAACCAACCGAATGGGTTCCAAGAAATCCGTTTAAGGAGGTTGAATAAAATCTTAATCATTTAGGCAATATTTCATCAAACATTCAAAGTATTATTAGATGACAAAGTCCCTTTAAAATTCATCCTTTTTAGTATCTTTAACATCTTAAATTTTAACTTAATGAGTTTTTTAGAAGAATTACATAGGCGTAAGACATTTGCTATTATTGCCCATCCAGATGCTGGTAAAACGACCCTTACCGAAAAACTATTATTATTTGGTGGTGCAATACAAACAGCAGGTGCAGTAAAATCGAACAAAATAAAAAAAGCAACTACTTCCGATTTCATGGAAATTGAGAAACAACGTGGTATCTCAGTTTCAACATCGGTTATGGCATTTGATTACCGTAATTTTAAAGTAAATATTTTAGATACACCTGGTCACGAAGACTTTGCTGAAGACACTTACAGAACTTTATCAGCAGTAGATAGTGTAATAATGGTTATTGATTGTGTAAAAGGAGTTGAGCCACAAACACGTAAATTATTGGAAGTATGTCGTATGCGCAATACACCTGTAATTGTATTTGTAAATAAAATGGACCGCGAAGGGCAAAATGCCTTTGATTTATTGGATGAAATTGAAAAGGAATTAAAAATAAGAGTTCGTCCATTAACTTGGCCTATTGGTATTGGTAAATCGTTTAAAGGTGTTTATAATTTATACGAAAAAAAATTATCCCTATTTCAAGGAGATAGCAAAACAACAGTAGAAGAAAGCATCACCATTGATGATATTAACGATACTCAAATTGAAAAATATATTAATGAAGATTTTGCAAATCAATTAAGAACTGATATTGAATTAATTGACGGTGTATACGATAATTTTAATAAAGAAGAATATTTAAAAGCAAATGTTAGCCCTGTATTTTTTGGTAGTGCTGTAAATAATTTTGGTATTAAAGAATTATTAGATTGTTTTGTTGAAATTGCTCCAACACCGCAAGGTAGAGATACTGATAATGCTGGAGAAATACACCCTGATTCATCAAAATTTAGTGGATTTATTTTTAAAATACATGCCAATTTAGACCCAAAACACAGAGATAGGATTGCTTTTTTAAGAATTGTATCGGGCAAGTTTGAACGAAACAAATATTATTACAATGTACGCGAACAAAAAGACATGCGCTTTAGTAACCCTACAGCATTTATGGCTCAACAAAAATCTGTAATCGACGAATCGTTTCCTGGAGATGTAATTGGTTTATATGATGCAGGAAATTTTAAAATTGGTGACACATTAACGGAAGGTGCTAAATTTAATTTTAGAGGTATTCCAAGTTTTTCTCCTGAGTTATTTAAATACGTTACAAACTTAGACCCAATGAAAACTAAGCAACTACAAAAAGGCTTAGAGCAATTAACAGATGAAGGGGTTGCACAATTATTTACTAAAAAAGCAGATGGCCGAAAAGTTGTAGGAACCGTTGGAGCATTACAATTTGAAGTTATTCAGCATCGTTTAAAAAGTGAATACAATGCCTCTTGCGGTTATGATTCAATAAATTTATACAAAGCATTGTGGATAGAATGTAACGATAAGAAAAAACTAGATGAATTTTTAATTGACAAAGCAAATCATATTGCCTACGATAAAGAAAATCGTTTAGTGTTTTTGGCAGAATCTGCTTGGCTTTTAGAAATGGCACAAACCAAATTCCCTGAAATTAAATTTCATTTAAAGAGTGAGTTTTAATTTTATTGGAACGCAGATGACGCAGATTATTATGATAAAATATGATTGCTCTATTTGCATTTAACTTCTAAATAAATTAATCAGCTCTCTAACTACTAACAACACGTATAATGGCAAACATTTTTGAATTCAATGGTTATAAACCAGTTATAGATAAATCATCTTTTATTCATCCAAATGCAACAGTAACAGGAAATGTTATAATTGGTAAAGATGTATATATTGGTCCTGGTGCTGCATTACGCGGAGATTGGGGACAAATAATAATTGAAGATGGTTGTAATGTTCAGGAAAACTGCACTATACATATGTTTCCGGGTACTACTGTTTTATTAAAAAAGGGAGCACACATTGGACATGGTGCAATAATACATGGCGGAACTATTGGAGAAAACTGCTTAATAGGAATGAACTCAGTTGTAATGGATAATGTTGTTATTGGGAATAATTGCATTATTGGGGCGCTTTGTTTTGTGCCAGCTGATACTATTATTGAGGATAGAAAAGTTGTTGTTGGAAACCCTGCTAAAGTAGTAAAAGAGGTGAGCGACAAAATGTTGGAATGGAAAACAAAAGGAACTGAATTATATCAAAAATTACCTGCGGAGTGTTATGCTACATTAAAACCATGTGAGCCTTTAAGAAGAGTACCAGCTTATAAACCCAATCAGCAAGCTGAATATAAAACATGGAGAAAAACACAAGATAATAAGTAACCTTATTTTAGCTTCGAAATCATTTCTTCAATCTCATTAATCACCAAATGTGGTTGTTCTTTTTGAATGAAGTAACTACTCTTATCTGTTGTAATAATTTTTAATTGAGGATTATACGTTTTCCATTTTTCAAAAAAATCAATTTTGTATTTTGTTTCTTTTTCAATATAATCGTTCTCCACATCAGCAACTGTAGAAAGTATAATGGTTATTGGTAATTGCGAAGGAAACATTAAATCCTTTACAATGCGTTGATTGGTAGAGTATCCATTAGAATCAAAATCAAAACAATATTTAGATTCGGCACGTTGCCCTTTTGTTGCACCTTTTAAATTTAAAAATGATTTGTATTGATTTTTAAATACAACTTTATCTGAATCATTTCTAATTGATAAACCATAAATATATTCCTGTTCGTGGGCCGGTTCAATAAAAATCATTCCAGCTGCTTTTTGAGGATACCTATTTACAAAGCAACGCATAATATAACTCCCTAATGAATGACCAACTAAAATATAGGGTGGTTTTATGTTTTCTTTAACTAATAATTCATTTAATTCAAAAGCCATTGTATCAACAGAACGTTGATTTTTTAGTGATTCCGAAAGACCTAAACCCGCTCTATCATAGGCAAATATTTGGGTAAAATTTTTAACTTTAGAATAAACCTTTTTATAATCGGTATACAAACAACCTTTAGCAGTAATAAAAACAATTGTTGGTTCACCTTTACCTTCTAATAAAACATGTTGCTTTTTGCCTCTTAAAAAAATAAAAAAATCATTTTCACCTTCAATTAAAATAGCAGAAGTAAAAATCAATATTAATGAAAAAGCAACCCCTATTCTTAATGCATTAGATTTATAAAGTTTACTAAAAAACATTTTAACCAAGTTTAATTTTTTTCAATTTTTGAAACGCCCTTTTTTCTAAATCAGAGATTTCTTCAAGCATTGATGCGCATAAATCGTAGTCTTTTTGATCATTTAGTCTCCCTTTATAAATACGGCCCATATTAATTGCACTTGCCCTCCATAAATCACCAATTTTTGTAAACTCATCAGATAAAGTAAGTAACTCATCATTTGGAATATAACTATGTGCTTGTTCTAAAAAGGCAGCATATAAAAATCTAAATCCACCTCCACCAGTTCCAATTTCTTCTTGCATACGCACAATTTGCCCAAGGTATAATCCAGCTTTTTTAGGCCCTAATTTATCCCTCCATTTTCTAATTTGCTTGGCAGTATATTTTATACCATCCACGCCACATATAGAACCTGGAATGTTTAACATATCAAATGCAGAGCTTTTAGTTGCAATTTTAATTGCTCGCTGTATTTGTTCTTTACTTACTTCTTTAACATTTTGTGGGTAATAAATATGTCCCTTTGGAGCTAATGGTCCTTTTGCAAAGCGCACTTTTAACATATCTGCCTCAGATAGTAAAGTTGTGGTTTCCATAACAGGATCACTTACTAAATAATTCCCATCCTCTTTGCCAAACACTACCAAATTATGAGCATTAAAATGAAACCTGTATTCGGTTGGGAAATACGGCAAATTAAAAACACCTACTTGGCATCCAACAGGGTTTCCAAGTTTTAATTGATTATTTAAAAAATCAACAGCTTCTTTCTCACTATTAAATTTTGTACGCTTTACTTTAATATCCAATAATTTACTTGCTCTACTAAATATCCAGCCAGGCATACTTCTGTAAGAAATAGCGGGTCCATTATTTACTTTTAAAAATGGTATATGTATATAAAAAATTCCGGAACCTAAGCCAAACATAAGCGGTTCTGTCATAAATTTCAATCCATGATGTTGCAATAATCCAGACGCAACACCATTTTCGCAATGTGCTGTTTGAATGTGGTTATAGGGTATTATTATATTATCCATTAAATTCTTTTAGTTCATCAACTGTTATATCAAAAGCCTTTGCATAAGATAACAATTGTTTTTCATTTAAGTTTTTAAAAACAGAAGGCTTAAAATGTCTTTTTATTGTGAATTGCCAAAAACCAGTATAACCGGCCAATACTGGTAAATCCATTAATTTTAATTCCATAAAATAATAAATAGGGCTTTTTTCTCCCTTTTTAACCAATAATGCAGCTTCTGTTACCCTTTCATTAATATCTTCCCAAGCGTTATCTAGCGCTTGTTTCTTTACATCCCACCCAATACTTAAATCTGTGGTGTATTTCCCATTAGCATCTTTTACATAACAAACATCCCGAGTAACTCCAACAAGTGCAGAAGGATCTTGAGGAACTTCGTCTTTTTTCATTTAATTTCTATCTAATTTTAATTTATAAATCTACAACTTTTAAAGAACTAAATAATTCAAAATCTAAAAACAAAATATACTTTTAGAATTTAGTTTCATTCACCAATATATCATAAATATATTATTCTAATATCAAAAAAATCTATTTAATCGTTGATTATTTGTGGTTTATCTATTTTTTGGTAAATTTGGTGAAAAATAAAAACGTATGCTAATTAAAGAAAATCAATCGATTTTAATTCCAATAGATTTTTCAAAACAATCTTTAGTATCAATTCAACAAACTTATAACCTAGCAAAATTCACAAACTCAAAAATCATTTTATTACATGCTTTTTCGGGTAATGAAGTTGATAGAAAAGAAGAATTAGAGCAATTAGCAGCTCAAACTAGCAAAGAATCTGGATTAGTAGTAGAAGCCCTAAGTGTAAAGGGTGATATTTATGAGCAAACAGATGCTAAAGCAAAAGAATTATTTTGTGGTTTAATAATAGTTGGTTTAGATACTCAAGTGCGCTTTAGAAGTTTTTTTGGAGGCAATAACGTTTCTAAATTCTTAAAAAACGCTCCATGTCCTGTTATTACAATGCGCTCAACAGATAATAGAAATAGTTGTAAAAATATTGTAATGCCTTTTGACTTAACTCCAGAAAGTAGAGAAAAAGTGCCAATTGTAGTTCAACTAGCGCATTATTACGGTGCTGACATAAGAATTGTTTCTGTTTTTAGTCCGAATGATGAAAAATATGAGAATTTAATTTTACCATATTTAAATCAAGTTAAAAAATACATAAAAGAAAAAGGGATTAATTGTACAAATAAATCTATACCAAGTAATAATGTTGCAGAATCAGTAGTTGAATATGCAAATAAAGTTGATGGCGATTTAATTATTCAAATGAACAAACGCGATTTAAGTTTTGGTGAAATGTTTGGTGGTGCTACATCACATAAAATTGTTGAAATAAGTAATATTCCTGTTTTATCAATTAACCCTATGATTCGCGAGAGTATTAGTAGTGGAATACATTAATACAAAACTACCCTTTCCTATTGGGATTATCTTTTAAAAAAGTATCCCAACCCGAATAACTTTTTTTTACTCCACTTTGAGTTTTGCTGTTTTGAAAATAATGACATACAGCTGCTCCTAATGCATCCGTTGCATCTAAATACCCTTCGGTGTTTTCAAATTTTAGTAAATTATGGAGCATGGCCGAAACTTGCTCTTTACTTGCATTTCCATTGCCCGTAATACTCATTTTTATTTTTTTTGGAGAGTATTCTGTCATAGGAATATTTTTTGATAAAGCTGCTGCAATTGCAACACCTTGTGCTCTTCCTAACTTTAACATTGATTGAACGTTCTTTCCAAAAAACGGTGCCTCAATAGCTAATTCATCAGGCTTATACTCTTCTATTAAACCAACTACTCTTTCAAATATTTTTTTTAATCTATCAGCATGTTCATCATACTTTTCGAGTTTTATAACACCTAATGCTACTAACGAAAGTTTACTGTTTTGCACATGAATAATTCCATATCCCATCACTATAGTTCCGGGGTCAATACCTAGTATTATTCTATCATTAATTGCCATTAATGTGTAAATTTAATTTTTTTATTAATCACATTACTATTAAAACTAAAAACATATTAATTACTCTAGTAAAAATTCTAATTGGCTTAATTAGTTTTTATGTAATATACAATAGGCTTGCTCAAATACCGCATTTAAAAGAGCAGTCGTTACTTTGGTTGCATAATACCAAAATTATTAGTGCTATAATCATTACGCTATTGCTAATGCCACTTAATTGGGGAATAGAATGCTTTAAATGGAAAATAATAACTACCCAAGTTGAACCAATATCCTTTAAAACTGCCATAAAATCAGTTTTTACAGGCATTTGTTTAGGCAATATTGCTCCTGGCAGAGCAATGGAGTTTGTTGCTAAAATATATTTTTTTAAATCAGAAAACAAACCAAGCATAACCATTCTACATTTTATTAATGGCATGTTTCAAATGTTAATTACTGTTACAGCGGGTATTTGTGCAATTGCATATACATTCAATTCAAACACTAACAATCAATCTTCCCTTTTATTTTACATAATTATTTTTGGGGGAGTAATACTTATATCCATTTTTTGTTTAGCTATTTTTAATATTGGATATATTCAAAATAAACTAAAGTTTATTAAGTGGTTTAAATTAAAAGAGGATGCTAAATCATTATCCTTTAATAAAACAATTATCATTAGCTTGTTATCACTATCAATAGTGCGCTATACAATTTTCACAATGCAATTTTATTTACTTTACAGTTCATTTTCTGCAAGCATTCCATTTTTTACTTCTGTAGCAGGCATTGCGGGATATTTTATGCTTACTAGTATTATTCCAATGATTAGTGTTATAGAGCCAGCCATTAGAGCTGCCATTGCATTGTTTGTGTTTAATAGTACGCCCGAAAATTCATTTTCCATAATAATATCATCTACATTACTTTGGATTATTAATGTTGTTTTGCCTAGCGGGATTGGTTATTTAATTATCTTAAAAGAAAAAATTAATTTCAAAACATCCAAATGATGCAGCTTGAACTTATCTTATTTTCAATTATCATTATTGCCTATGGCATTATAATTACTTTAGCAATTGTTGGCATAAATTATTTAAATATTTCTCGAACTAACAATTCAAAATTACTTGAGCCACCGTTTATCTCAATTATTTTATCTTTTAGAAATGAATCTAATAATGCCCATGCATTTATTAATGAAATTATTAAACAATCCTATAATAAAGATTTTTTTGAATTAATCTTAGTTGATGATTTTTCTGATGATAATTCCTACGAAATATTTGAATCTACTTTAAAACAAACAGATTTAAAATTCACGTTAATAAAGCAAACGCAACATAGAGGAAAAAAACACAATTTAGCTCAAGCTATTGAAATTGCTAATGGAACCATTATAGTTACAACTGATGCTGATGTCAATTTCCGACACAAAAATTGGCTTAGTACAATTGCAACATATTTTGAAAACAATAAACCAAATGCATTGGTAATGCCAATAGATTTTGAAGAGCCAAAGAACATTATCTCTTTATTTCAGGTAACAGAAAACTTAGCCTTAACTGGAATAACTGCTGGTTTTTGTGGGATTAATAAGCCTTTTTTATGTAATGGCGCCAATTTTGCGTTTTTAAAAGAAGCGTACCAAAAGGTGGGTGGTTATTTAAGTCATATTTCCATTTCATCGGGTGAGGATGTGTTTTTGTTAGAGGATTTAAAAAAAATAGATGCTTCTAAAATTCATTATGGGTTTAACAATGAACTAATTGTAAATACAAAAGCAATCGAAACTATCCCTGAATTTCTTAACCAGCGCTTAAGATGGGCTGGAAAATCAAAATACAATTCCAATCTTTTTAGTCAAACATTTGGCTTTATAATTATAGTTGCCAACTTACTATTTTTAACCATTGGCGTTTCATATATCAAAAACTTACCAATTACACCATATTTATCAATTTTTGCTTTAACTAAGCTGATTTTTGATTTTTTGTTGTTATTTTTAGCTTCTAAATTTTTAGGTAAGACAAAATATCTTTGGTTTATTATTCCTTTTGAATGTGTATATTGGCTGTACGCAATTATTGTTGGAATAGGATCAATGTTTATAAAGCCTACCTGGAAAGGTATTAAAGTTAAGTAGTTGAAATTAAAAAAAACACATACAGATTTTAAATCAGAATCGTTATCTAAACAAACTTGGATTCGATTTAAAAAAAATAAACTAGGCATGTTTGGTTTATTTTTAGTTGTATTTGCTTCCATTATTAGTCTTTTAGGTTATTTAATTACTCCCGATTCATCGCCATTTGCAAACGACCAAAAACCAGAATTACACATAAAAAAACCAGGTTTTTCAGCACAAGTTTTATTAATAAAAAAAAATGAACTTACTCATCATGGGAATATCTTTACAAAAATGTTTGTTGGTGAAGTAAGTGATTATAGTTCTATTCCTTATTATTCATATAGTTTTAAAGGATTTGATATTGTAATAGAAGAATACACGGGCAACACTCCTAACAATGGCACAAAAACAAAATACAATTTAGCAGATGTTGTTTATGATGTAAATAACAACTCCCCCATTGTGAATGATAGTGTTGCAAATACTATTGAATTTTATCAATTAAGCACTGGTTCAAAAACAAAAGTTACGGTTGCAGAATTAAAAAAAATAATTGAGGGTAATCTTTTAACTTCTAAAACATTTTTATTAGGTACAGATTTAGCTGGCAGAGATTTATTAAGCAGATTAATGATAGGCACACGAATATCCTTATCAGTTGGATTTATATCCGTAATTATTTCGATAGTGATTGGAATTTTATTAGGAGCAATGGCTGGATATTTTAGAGGTTGGTTAGATGATGCTATTATGTGGCTTATAAATGTAGTTTGGTCTATCCCTACTCTCTTATTAGTAATTGCAATTACATTAGTTTTAGGAAAGGGGATTTTACAAGTTTTTATTGCAGTTGGATTAACCATGTGGGTAGATGTTGCGCGTCTTATACGTGGGCAAATTTTAAGTATTAGAGAAAAAGAATTTGTTGAAGCCGGAAGAGCCTTAGGATATAAAAATATGCGAATTATTATGAAACATATTTTGCCTAATGTAATGGGTCCTGTTATTGTTATAGCAGCATCAAACTTTGCATCAGCAATATTAACTGAAGCTGGCTTAAGCTTTTTAGGAATTGGCGCACAACCACCTACTCCATCATGGGGAGAAATGATAAATGCCCATAGAGGATATGTGTTAGTAGATTCTGCTTACTTAGCTTTTGTGCCAGGTATTGCCATTATGATTTTAGTACTAGCCTTTATGTTAGTTGGTAATGGTTTAAGAGATGCCTTAGATTCTAAATCATTAGACTCTAAACCCATTTTAGGCAATTAGACTATCCATTCATTAAAGATTCTATTTCATCAGCCTCTAATGGAATGTTTTTCATTAAATCATCATTACCATTTTCGGTAATTACAATATTATTTTCTAAACGAATACCTAATCCTTCTTCCGGAATATAAATTCCAGGTTCTACAGTAAACGCATTACCAACTTGCATTGGTTCATAAAACAAACCAACATCATGCACATCTAAGCCAATGAAATGAGAAGTGCCATGCATAAAATATTTTTTATAGGCTGGCCAATTTGGATTCTGATTTTTTACATCATCTGTTTTAATTAATCCAAGTTGCAATAATTCCTCAGTCATTAATTCTCCTACAGCAAGATTATATTTTTCAAACGTATTTCCTGCTTTAAGCATTGCTGTTGCAGATTTCATAACTCTTAATACGGCATTATATACTTCTTTCTGACGTTTAGTGTATTTTCCATTAACTGGCAAACAACGTGTTAAATCACTAGCATAATTTGCATATTCGGCAGCAACATCTAATAAAATAACATCACCATCTTTACATACTTTATTATTTTCTACATAATGCAAAACGCAAGCATTAGCGCCACTAGCTATAATTGGGCCGTAAGCAAAACCTCTACTTCTGTTTCTAACAAATTCATGAATTAATTCCGCTTCAATTTCGTACTCTGTAACACCAGTTTTTATGAAGTTTAACAAACGTCTAACACCTTTTTCTGTAATGTCACATGCTTGTTGCATAAGTTCAATTTCAATTGGATGCTTAACAGAACGTATCTTATGCATTATTGGGCCTGAACGTTGAATTGTATGTAATGGCAACTGCTGTTTAATTTTATTATTAAATCGCATTTCGGCTGTTTCCATATCAATGTATCTGCGAGTATGCTCATTACTATTTAAATAAATGTTTTCTGCTTGAAAAGCCAAAGATTTAAACACTTTATCAAATTCTGAAATCCAATATACATGTTCTATTCCACTAACTTGGGTTGCTTGATCTTTTGTAAGTTTAGCACCTTCCCAAATTGCAATTAATTCGCTAGTTTCTTTTAAAAACAATACTTCTTTATGTTTTCCATCTTTTACATCCGGAAAAATTAATAAAATCGAATCTTCTTGGTCTATACCTGATAGGTAAAACAAATCGCTGTTTTGAACAAATCCAAATGAACCATCTGCATTAGTGGGTAACATATCATTACTAACAAATAAAGCCATCGAATTTGGTTTTAAGTGTTTCACGAATTTTTTTCTATTATCGATGAATAAGCTATTTTTTATGGCAGAATATTTCATTTCTTCGTTTAAAGTATTAAGTTTGTTTTTACTAAATTAAAAAATATTTTAATGGTAAACTATACAATTATAAAAAAAGCATCAACCTCAGCTGTTGATATCTTAATGTGTAGTGATGGCATTATTAGAGTAATGTTCAAAAAAAATACTGAGGTAACACCAACTGTATTTAAGGAAATGTTTGAAAAATTTAATGAATTGATAGAAGGAAAAAAATATCCATTTATTTATTATGTAGAAGATAGTTCAGTTGATTTTACAGCTGAAAGTAGAGAATATTCAAAACAAAATGAACTCTCATTCCCAAAAATATGCAATGCCTTTGTAGTAAAATCTATTGCACATAAGTTAATTGCAAATTTTTATATTAAGTTCAATAAACCAACTTTTCCATCAAAACTTTTTACTGATTTTAGAGAAGCTGAACGCTGGTGTAAGGAGCAAGCAAAAATTTAATCTAAGGTTATGTAAATTGATAAATGGTCGCTATAACCATTGTAATACTTATTTTCTGCACCATAAGTTCTATTAGGTTTTTCTTCTCCAGTCTTCTTATTTTTAAACAACACAAAGTCCTTTCTTAAAATAAAAGCATTTTTAGGATTGAATTTATATCCTTTCTTAGCAGTAATAAATCCTTGAGAAACAATAATTTGATCTAAACATCTCCAAATATTATTAAAATAGTGTGTTCCTTGTTTGTTTTTGTCTAAAGTATAATAGGCGTTATACAAATCAGTTTTAGCTTTAGGTTTATCACTTGCTTTTAATGTGTTTAATATGCTATTATTATCTGGATGATCGTTAAAATCTCCCATTACAATAACTTTAGCTTTACTGTCTTTTTTTTGTAATTCGGTAATTTTATTTTTTAAAACTTGTGCGGCATATAAGCGTTTAGGTTCCGATTCTAATTCGCCATCTCTTCTGCTAGGCCAGTGATTTACAAATACATAAATTACATCGCCATTAGTTGCTTTTAAAGTAACAAATAAAATGTTACGAGTTTTGTAATCTCCCAACTTAGAATTTGTAACATTTAATTCTTCTGATTTTACTAAAGTAAAAATTGCTTGGTCATAAATTAAGCCAACATCTATACTTCTATCATCCATGCCTGTGGTGCAAAGCACGCCATATTTACCGTTTTTAAACTGAGTTTTAGACACTAAATCTTCTAACACTTCTTTGTTCTCTATTTCAACTAAACCAGCAATTGCTGGCAAGCCAGAACCTGCAACGGAAGAATCTAAAACTTGAGCAACCTTTTCCATTTTGTTTTTGTATCGAGTTTCATCCCATTTCATAGGTGCATTGGGCAAAAACTCATTATCATCTTTTTCTGGATCATCTTTAGTATCAAAAAAGTTCTCGCAATTATAAAATGCTACAGTAATGGAATTTTTATCTTGAGAAAAAACTGTTGTTGAACAGAAAAAAACTAAACCTACAGACAATATTGATTTTAACATGAAACAAATATAAATAAAAAACGCTTTTAGGGATTAATTAATCATTAACTTAGCATATCAATTAAGTTAAATAAATGAAAAAAATTATTACTAAAAAAAATATACTTATTGGATTTATTGCACTATTTATACTAATTCAATTTTTTAGAATAGACAAATCAACCTTGCCCGTAAACCCAAAAACCGATTTTATTTCAACATTACAATGTAGCGATGATGTATCAGGAGTATTAAAAAAAGCCTGTTATGATTGCCACTCAAACCAAGCTCAATATCCTTGGTACACCAATATTGCTCCTGTTTCATGGTGGATAAAACACCACATAAATGAAGGCAGTGATCATCTTAACTTTTCTATTTGGGAGACCTATACCCCAAAACGCAAAGATCATAAATTAGAAGAGTGTATTGAAATGATTGAGGAAGGCGAAATGCCAATGAAATCATACACTTGGATGCATAAAGAAGCTAAACTTACTTTAGATGAAAAACAACTTTTAATTAATTGGTTTAAAGCAGAAAAACTCAAACTTAATTACATAAAAGAATAAATTACAGTATGGCAAAAGAACTTACCGTTAAGGAACTTAAGCAAATAAATACTATTAATTATAACACTATACGAAGTGAATTAAAAACAGGTGATGTTGTTTTTTGCAGTGGTAATTATTTGTTTTCAAAAATAATTCAAAAATTTACTAAAAGCACTTGGAGCCATGTTGGCATCATATACAGAGATGAACAACTTGATAGAATTTTAATCTTAGAAAGTGAAAAATTAATTGGAGTTAGGTTTGCTCCATTAAGCAAATACATAAAAGATTATCACGGAAAAAACAAACCTTACAAAGGGCAAATTGCCATTGCTCGATTAAACACTGTATTAGACCAAGAACTACTAAAAAAAGGTATTAGGTTTGGTATGGATGAATTAACAAAGCCTTACGATAATTATGAAATTATACGAATTGCTTTAAGAATATTATTTAATAAAGGGAAACGTGAAAAAGATAGAAAATATATTTGTTCTGAATTAGTATACGAATGCTACAAAAAAGCTGGCTTAGAGTTTCAATACCATAATACTTTAATAAGCCCAGATGATATTTGGAAGGACAATAACTTAGAATTTAAATTTAGAGTATTATAAATTGAAAATATAATAACGTTACACTTTTCGGGTTTAACCTATATTAGTTATATTTACTCCTTAATTTTATACAATGGAACTTACTCATTTAACAGCCATATCACCTATAGATGGTAGATACAGAAAAGCTACTCAAGATTTAGCACCTTACTTTTCGGAGTATGGATTAATAAAATACAGAGTTAAAGTTGAAATTGACTATTTTATTTTTTTATCACAACAAGGTTTACCTCAACTTCCAACGCTTACTGCTAGCCAAATAGAACAATTAAAAGATGTGTACAAAAACTTTTCTTTTAAAGATGCTGAAATAATTAAGGAAACTGAAAAAACAACCAATCATGATGTGAAGGCTGTTGAATATTTTATTAAAGACAAATTAACTCTATTAGGCTTAGAAAATTATTTAGAGTTTGTTCATTTTGGATTAACTTCTCAAGATATCAATAACACCTCTATTCCACTATCTTTAAAAGATGCAACAGAGGAAGTTTTATTACCAACATTAAGTACTGTTCATTCTAAATTAATTGCATTTTCTAAAGAATGGGCTGATGTTTCATTATTAGCAAGAACTCACGGACAACCCGCTTCGCCTACACGTTTAGGAAAAGAAATTTATGTGTTTGCAGAAAGATTGCAAAAACAAATTGATCAATTACTTGCCATTCCATTTTCAGCTAAGTTTGGTGGTGCAACAGGTAATTTTAATGCGCATTATGTTGCTTACCCAAATACAAATTGGATTTTATTTGGAAACAATTTTGTAAATAATGTTTTAGGATTAAGTAGAAGTCAGTTTACTACGCAAATAGAACACTACGATAATATTGCAGCATACTGTGATGCAATGAAACGTATAAATACTATTTTATTGGATTTATGTAGAGATATTTGGACATACGTTAGTATGGATTATTTTAAACAAAAATTAAAAGCTGGAGAAATTGGATCATCAGCAATGCCACACAAAGTTAACCCAATTGATTTTGAAAATGCAGAAGGTAACTTGGGGATTGCAAATGCTTTACTAGAGCATTTATCTGCAAAGCTTCCAATTAGTAGATTACAAAGAGATTTAACAGACAGTACTGTTCTTAGAAATATAGGCGTTCCTTTATCGCATATACTTATTTCATATAAAAGTATTTTAAAAGGCTTAGACAAATTAATTTTAAATGAAGATTCTTTAACAAAAGATTTAGAAAATAACTGGGCCGTTGTTGCAGAAGCTGTACAAACTATTTTAAGAAGAGAAGGATATCCTAAACCTTATGAAGCGTTAAAAGATTTAACGCGCACTAATACACACATTACTAAAGATTCTATGCACACATTTATTAATGGATTAACTATTTCGGAAAGTGTGAAAAAAGAATTACTACAAATTACTCCTCAAAATTATGTAGGTAGAAATCCTGAGTTTTAATGAATAACTAGTCGTCCCTCAAAAAGTCGTATTATATTTTATTATCATACTTTTGATAGTCAAAAGTATGCAAAACCATTTTATTTTTCGTTAGGATATTTTTGTTTTCTACGCTTATGCCTTCGCAAAACAAAACCACTGCTGAAAAAACCCCACAAAGCGCTCATGCCATCCCTTCGGTTTTTTCACAGCTATATCTGCGAAAAACAAAAACCCCACGCGCCTGTGTATGATAAAATGTAAAAAAACAACTATATTTTTTACAAATAAACAATTCTTCGATAGTTTTTTTTCACTTCAATTCTCATTAAATCCTTTTAAAATCAATACTCAGAAATTATTTTAGAAGCAACTAACTATTATTATTGTTCAATAACAGCTAGTTTAGGCAATTTTAGTTTATCGGTTTTTTTAAGTCCTTCTAAAACCTCAATGTTTATTCCATCAGATAACCCTGTTTTAATAAAACGTTTCTCAAATTTTTGAGGACTTGTTTCAACTTCAACAAACGATTTTTCTTTTTCGAATTGCAACACGCTTTCAGGAATAGCTAAAACATTTTCTTTTTTAGATAAAATAATATCTGCATTAGCACTATAACCAGCTCTTAAGAAAGAACTATTATCTTTATTAATAGTAGCTTTTATTTGAAATTGAATTGCTCCATTTTCTACTACACCTTTAGGTGCAATGTATTCTAATTTTGCCTGAAATTTTTCTTCATCAATGGCGCCAATAGTAAGCACTATGTCCATTCCTGTTTGCACTTTCCCTACTTCACTTTCATCTAACTTTCCATCAAAAATCATTTCGCCCATATTAGCAACACTGCAAATGGTTGTGCCTTCATTAAATGTATTACTTTCAATTACTTGCCCTCCTTCTTTTACAGGTACGTCTAAAATCATTCCTGTAATAGTTGATTTTACAAGTGTATTAGAGGCAGTACCAGAAGATTTTGAAACTCCTTCTTGTATAATTTGCAATTGATTTTTTGCAGCACTTAATTCTTCTTGTGTTGTTTTAAATTTTAATTCGTATGCCTGAAATTCTGATTTAGAAATAATACTTTGATCAAACAATTGCTTATTTCTATCATACTCTAATTTAGTATTATCAACATTAATTTGAGCAGCGTTTACTCGGTTTTCGGCACTTGCCAAATTGAGCATGTTTGGTATAATTTTAATCTTCGCAATTACATCTCCTTGTTTTACTTGTTGACCAGCAACTATATAAAGTTTTTCAATAATGCCGCTCACTTGCGATTTCATATTTACTTCTTTACGTGGACTAACAGAGCCAGTAGCAACCGTCTTTTTTACAATTGTGGTATCAAAGGGCTGAGTAGTTTCAAACGTTTCTGGCGGTTTTTGAGATTTATTATACAAAAAGTAAAAGGTCCAAAATACTAGTCCTACAAAGGCTACAAGCAATGTGATTTTTATTATTTTTTTTATCATAGTTTTATTTTTTCAATTATTTTATTTATCTCTTTTATATATATTTTACTCCGTTCTTAAAGCTTCAACAGGTTTTATGGCAATAGCCTTACTTGCAGGAATTAAACCTGCTAAAGCACCACTCACAATTAAAACTGTTAATGCAACAAGAGCTACATTTAAATCAACCGTTGGATTTGTAAACATTTCGCCCGAATTACCAATTGCAGCATCTAATGCTTCTAATATAAATACTCCACACACTAAACCAAAATAACCAGCAATTGAAGTTAAGAAAACTGATTCAATTACAATTTGTCCAATAATTTGTGAAGGCACAGCTCCTAGTGCTCTTTTTACACCAATTTCTTTTGTACGCTCTTTAACAACAATTAGCATGATATTACTTATACCAATAACTCCAGCTAGAAGTGTACCAATACCAACGATCCAAATTAAAAAACTAATACCAATAAATAAACCTTGTAATTTATTGTATTCAGCTTCTAAGTTAAAATGGCCTATTGCTTTTAAATCATCAGGGGCAATTTTATGACGTTCTTTTAAAATAGCCATTACTTTTTTTTCTGAAACCTCCGCCGAAACATTATCTTTAGATTTAATAGCAAACCAACCTACCACATCTCCAAAATTAAATGCTTTTTGAAATGAGCTAAATGGAACACTAATTCGTTGAGCTTGCTGTCTACCTTCATCACCAGCAGCACCAATAGCTGTAAGACCTACAACTTTAAAATAAACACCATTTATTCTTATGTAAGACCCAATAACTTTTTCGTCTTTTTTGTATAAGGTTTCTGCTATACGCGGACCAATAACACAAATTTTACGACTTTCTTTAATATCATTGTCATTTAAAAATCTTCCTTCAGAAATTTTTACTTGTGCAATTTGAGTTGTGTTTGGATAATTTGCTTGTATTTGTGCAGCAACAGATTTTAAACCATGAACCACATTACTTTCTCCTTCGTAACCACCGCTTTGGTTCATTGGAGAAACAACGTCCAACTCGGGGATTTGTAATAATGCCTTATAATCATCCAAATTGTAATTAAAATTTCTGCCTGGCTTCATGCCTTTATAAGATTTTGTGGTAGTTTGCGTCCAGATATAAAAACTGTTTGTAGCAGTTCCTCCAAAATCTTTCATGATGCCATTACGCAAGCCATTCCCAGCCCCAAGCATAATTACCAACATAAAAATACCCCAAAACACACCTAGCATAGTTAGGAATGTTCGTAATTTATTTTTACGAATGGTTGCAAAAATTTCCTGCCAATTATCTCGTTCAAATATCATTTAATTTTCTCTTAAAGCAGTAATTGGTTCAACTTTAGCGGCTTTTATTGCTGGAATAAATCCTGCTAAAGCACCAGCAATAATAATAGCCACAACCGACCAAATAGCAATACTCAAATCCACTTCTGGTCTTTTAAAAAAATCGCCTTCAATGCCTGCCCATTTTATTAATTCAATTACTCCAATGCCAAGCATTAATCCTACATAACCCGCAATTGCAGTAATAAAAATAGATTCTTGAATTATTAAAGATACAATAGACCAAGGCGAAGCTCCCAATGCCTTACGGACACCAATTTCCTTTGTACGTTCTTTTACTACAATGAGCATAATGTTACTTATACCAACTACACCAGCTATTAAGGTGAGAATTCCGATAACATATATAAACCATTTTATACCATCTAACATTCCCATTATACGCTTATATTCTACATTGTAATTTTGTATGCCTATTGCATTTTTATCATCTTTATTTACATGGTATTTTTTTGCTAAAGATGTTCTAATACGCTCTGCAATTTCTTCGCTTTGCTCAGGGCTTGCATTCCCTGTTGATACCCATAATCCATTGACTTTATTTTTTGCATTATACACTCTTTGCGCTGTTAATAAAGGAATATAAATCCTTTCTCTATCAAACTTACCAGGGTCGGTAAATACACCTACCACCATATACTTAGTTCCAGATATATCTATAAATTTTCCAATAGGATCTTCTTCTTTAAATAACATGTCTTTTACAGGCACGCCTATCACTGCTACTTTTCTAAATTCATTAAAATCAATTTCATTTATAAAACGACCCGACATCATTTGAGCTTGCTCTAAATAAGAATGATCGGGAGCACACGCTCTTACAAAAAAACCTGCATGTTCATTTCCATAAGTAATTATTCTACTATCCCAATTGGCAAAATGTGCTGTAGCTTTTTCAACACCTTGCGTATTATTTTTTAACTCATAATAATCGTCATTATTAAATTGAATCACTCGTCCTGTTTTGTAGCCCTCATAGGGCATGGTAGTTAAACCGCCCCACACTTCAATACTATTTACGGCATCTCTGGCAAATTGATCTTGAGCACCATTACGCAAACCTTGCCCTGCTCCTAATAAAATAATTAAAATAAAAATACCCCATGCCACGCTAAAAGCAGTAAGAATAGTACGAAGCTTATTCTTTTTAATTGTACCAAATATTTCTTGCCATTTATCTATGTCAAACATTTATCAGTTTTTAGTTGCTAGTTCTTAGTTTTTAGCTGTTTGTTTTAATTTAAAAACCAAACACTAATTACTAAAAACTATATTATAAGTCCATCTTTTAAACGTATTGTTCTATCCGTCATTTCGGCAATATCATTTTCGTGAGTAACAATTACAATGGTTTTACCTTGTTTATTAATGTCTTTAAAAATATCCATCACTTCAATAGATGTTTGTGAATCTAAAGCGCCAGTAGGTTCATCGGCAAAAATTACTTTTGGATTTGCTATTAAAGAACGTGCAATTGCCACACGTTGTTTTTGACCTCCACTTAATTCACTAGGTAAATGATTTGCCCATTCAAGTAATCCGACTTTATCAAGGTACTCTAAAGCCTTTTTGTTACGCTCTTTACGTGACACCTTTTGATAATACAATGGAAGCGCTACATTTTCCATGGTATTTTTAAATGATAATAAATTAAAAGATTGAAATACAAAACCCAAAAACTGATTTCTTAAAATTGCAGCCTTTGTTTGCGATAAATCTTTAATTAGAGTATCATTTAAGGTGTAAGTTCCAGAATCGTAATTATCTAAGATTCCTAAAATATTTAATAAAGTAGATTTACCAGAACCCGATGACCCCATAATGGAAACAAACTCACCTTCTTTTATATGTATGTCAATACCTTTTAATACTTCAAATGAAGTATTATTTAATTTATAGGCTTTTTTAATTTGTTGAAGTTTTATCACAACTTAAAAATAGCAATATTAAATTGAAATAACAGAACCGCTTATCTTGAATTAATTGCGTTTATGGAGTTTACTTAACCAAAAACTCACTTACTACTTTTTCGGCTTTTACAAATGCTTCTTCTAGCACTTCATTTAAAATAAAAGTGTCAAATAAATCGGCAGTTTTTAGTTCTTTTTCGGCTTTTGCAACTCTACGGGCTATGCTTTCCGGAGTATCGGTACTACGGGAGTTTAATCGCTCTTCTAAAATTTTAATGCTTGGTGGCATAACAAAAACAGATAAGGCAGTATCGCCAAATTGTTTTTTTAAATTTAATCCGCCTTCAACATCTATATCAAAAATTACATGTTTGCCTTTTGCCCAAATACGATCCACTTCACTTCTTAGTGTGCCATAATGAGTTCCTGCATACACTTCTTCCCATTCCAAAAACTCGTTATTATCTATTTTTTGTTTAAACTCTTCAACGCTTAAGTAATGGTAATCTTTCCCATTCTCCTCAACTCCACGTTTTGCACGACTTGTAGCTGAAATTGAAAATTCTAATTGATTAGGAAATGTTTTTAATAAATGCCTAACTATGGTTGTTTTTCCTGAGCCTGATGGCGCTGAAAATATGATGAGCTTTCCTTTACTAGACATAAACTAATGCGAATTACTTGTCTCTATATATTACTAAATTAATTATTCCAGTTGTTGGAGTACTATTATCTGTTAACGAAACAACAAAAGGTTTACGTTGACCCTCAAAACAATTATACACTACATAACCTTTATCTTCTGTTGGGTTAGGTAATTTTTTTTCGTAATACGTTTTTAAATCATTATAAAGTTTTGATGTTAAATCGCAATCTGTACAATTAATTTGGACTTCAACTTCATCTAAACTATCGCTTTTTAAATTATAGGTAACCGAATAATTTGTTGTACTATCAATTTCATATTCAAAATATAAAAAATCTGGTGCAACTTCCGATGGTGGTTTTGTTTCTGCCTTTGTAATTATATTAGCTTGAGAATTTAAATCAACCCCTCTAATTACTCCGTCTTTAGAACGAATTAACTCATCCAAAACAACATTGTATTCAGGAAAAATACGAGGTTTTTGTTCTACTGCTTTTGGTTCTGTTTTACAAGAAACAAAAAACAATACTATTAAACCAAATGATAGATATAACGTTTTACGCATTAGTATTAATTTTCTTGTGGTGTTAATTCTGCTTTTGCTTCAGGGCGCATAGTTGGGAATAACAATACATCTTGTATAGATGGTTGATTAGTCATTAACATACACAATCTATCAATACCAATACCAATACCAGCTGTAGGTGGCATGCCATATTCTAAAGCACGTAAGAAATCATAATCAATAAACATTGCTTCATCATCACCACGTTCCATTAATTCAACTTGTTCTTCGAAACGTGCACGTTGATCAATAGGGTCGTTTAATTCTGAATAAGCATTTGCTATTTCCTTACCATTAATCATTAACTCAAAACGTTCAACTAAACCTTCTTCTGTTCTATGTTTTTTAGTAAGTGGGCTCATTTCTACTGGATAATCAGTAATAAACGTTGGTTGAATATAATTACCTTCACATTTCTCACCAAAAATAGTATCAATTAATTTGGCTTTACCCATGGTGTCATCAATTTCTAAATGCAATTGTTTACACACTCCACGCAACTCTGCTTCATTCATTTTACTAACATCAACACCTGTGTGCTCTTTAATAGCATCAAAAATGGTTACACGTTTAAAAGGTGCGGCAAAATTAATAGTTTTATCACCTACGGTTAATTCTGTTTTACCATGTAAATCAACAGCAATTTTTTCAAGCAATTTTTCGGTAGTATTCATCATCCAAAAATAATCGCGGTAAGCCACGTAAAATTCTAAGATTGTGAATTCTGGATTGTGTGTTCTATCCATACCTTCATTTCTGAAATTACGGCTAAATTCATAAACCCAATCAAAACCACCAACTATTAATCGCTTTAAATACAACTCATTTGCAATACGCAAATACAACGGAATATCTAAAGCATTATGGTGTGTTAAAAACGGACGAGCAGTTGCGCCACCTGGTATAGATTGTAAAACAGGAGTATCTACTTCTAAAGCACCGCCTTCATTTAAAAATGTACGAATAGTGTTTATAATGGTTGTACGTTGTTCAAACGTTTTTTTAACTTTTGGATTTATTAATAAATCTACATAACGTTGGCGGTAACGAAACTCAGGATCAGTTACTTCATCAAACGAATTTCCTTCAGCATCTGTTTTTACAATTGGCAAAGGTTTTAATGATTTACATAATAATTTAAAATTTGTAACATGTATTGAAATTTCACCCATTTTTGTTGTGAATACATATCCTTCAATTCCAATAATATCACCTATATCCAATAATTTTTTCCAAACAACATCGTATAATTGCTTGTCATCTTCAGCAGGACAAATATCATCTCTACGAACATAAATTTGCATACGGTCTGTACTGTCTTGCAATACAGCAAATGCAGCTTTACCCATATCGCGCACACTCATAATACGCCCTGCAAAACTTACATTTTTGTAATTATCTTCATTACCAACATAATTTTCTTTTATATCTTGAGCAGTAACATTAACCTTAAATTCTTCGGCAGGATAAGGATTAATGCCCAATTTTTTTAATTCAGCAAGTTTTGTTCTTCTAATTTCTTCTTGTTCACTAAGTTCTTGTAACATATTTGTTAATTTTTTCCGAAGTTAATGAAAATGCCCGTGTGTAAAGAATTGACTTACAAATTACTATTCACAATTTATGAAGATTAAACAAAAAGTGGAAATACCAAAAACCAATAAACAAACCCTAAAATTAAATAATTGATAATCAATACTTTAAATAAATTAACAATTATTTTGTTTAAGATTATTCGTAATTCATTAAACAAAACGTAATTTTGTTTAACGTTTTATTAAAAACATTAAACAATATGACAGCAATAGAATTTAATACTCGACTTACAAACGAAAAACAATCTTTAAAAAACTTTGCATTAAGTTTAACACATAATACCGATGACGCCTTGGATTTACTGCAAGACACATTTGTTAAGGCCATTACTTACAGAGATAAATTTGAAGACAGCACAAACTTTAGAGCATGGTTATTTACCATCATGAAAAACACTTTTATTAACTCTTATCGCAGAGCTGTAAAAACAAAACAAATAATGCAAACAAATGCAGATATTGCAATGGCTCGAGCTTGGAAAAACAATTACCAAGATGTTACAGAATCGAGATTAGCTGCTAAAGACATTTACAATAAAATTGAAAAGCTAGAAGACCAATACAAAATTCCATTTACAAGATATTACAATGGTTATAAATATGAGGAAATAGCACATGAAATGCAATTACCTTTAGGTACAATAAAAAGTCGTATTTTTTTAGCAAGAAAAATTTTAATGAATAGCATTCAAAAAAGTAAAAACTAATAATTACAAGCATTTAATTAAAATAACTATTTTTGTGAATGCGGATTTTTAAACACCTTTTTTTTAGTTTACTTATTTTGGGCTTTGCTTACAGTGGTTTTTCTCAAGATAATAATAACGAAGAAGACACTTTAAAACCAATAGTAAATTACAACAATCATAAAGGTTTTAATTTAGGTTTTTACATTGGCTCCTTTTGGGCAAATAAACAAACTGCTAGTTTATATGATGGTTATGGCTTTGATCAAAATGGCCAACAAAATAATTTTGCAAATAGTTTGCTTTTATACCAAATAAATTATGTTGGTGGACGATTTGGAGGAAACGATTTAATTGCACAGTTACTTAATGTTGATACAAAAGATTGGGACTTTACCGAAAAAGATATGCCAATTAATATGAGGTATATAACCACTTATTTAGTTGGCTTAAATACTCAATATAAAATAAATAAAAAGTCGAGTTTCTCATTAAACATTAATGGAACAAAATTAAAAGCAACCGGCAAATTTACCATCACTACTAAAATACCAACTGGCTCTGGGTTATTACAGGCACCTAATACAGCTTTTACCATTAATGGCGAAGAGCAACGTTTAATGTTTCAATTTGGATATAAGCGCTATTTTGGAAAAAACGAAAAAATAAATTTTTTACTAGAAGGAGGCATAAATATTATTTTATCTAAAGCGCAAAAAAACCAAGTAATAATGCACAGCGATTTAAATAATGGGCAAAACGATATTTATATAGATTTAATGAATCTTTACCAGCAACCACCTTACAATTTTTATTCGGCAAGGTATTTAGTAGGAGCTGGAATAGGCTTTTTTGCTGGAGCTGGTATAAATTTCAATATCAATCCAAAATACTCCTTACAATTTTTATATAATCCATCTTATGATAGAATTGCCTTAGGCTATTTCCCTAAATTTAAAATGCAACATGGCTGCGGTTTGCGAGTTTATTACAACATGAACTAAACCCATTTTTTTCTTTTGAAGTAAATTAATAATCCTACAATAATTGTAATCATTATTCCCCATAAAATAAAATAACCATTTTGCGTTCTTAACTCTGGCATGTTATCGAAGTTCATACCATAAACTCCTGCAATAAATGTTATTGGAATAAATATTGAAGACATAATTGTAAGCACCTTCATTACTTCATTCATTTTATTGGCATTTGTGCTTAAATAAATATCCATAATACCAGATAATAAATCACGGTAAGTTTCTACAGAATCTATAATTCTAGTAACATGATCACTTAAATCGCGCAAATAAATATCGCTTGTTGGATTTATTAATTGGGTTTCAGAACGAACCATGTTATTTAATAAATCTCTCAATGGCCAAACTTGTTTACGTAAATAAATCATTTCACGTTTTAAATGATACAACTGTAACAACGATTTTTTATCCGTATCATTAATTATTTCTTCTTCAATCTCCTCAATTTTATCCCCAATTTTTTCAATACATGTAAAATAATAATCTACCACAGCATCCATTAATGCGTAGGCTAAATAATCTGCCCCAAGTTTTCTTACCCTTCCTTTACTTGCTCTTAGTCTATTTCTAATGACATCAAAAGCATCACCGCCTTGTGGCTCCTGAAAAGAAATAACAGTGTTTTCTAATAAAATAATTGATAATTGCTCAGATTTTACTTCAGTAGTGTAACTAATCATTTTCATAATTGCTACCACATAATGCTCATAATCTTCAAATTTAGGACGTTGGTCAATATGAACAATATCTTCTAAAGTAAGTGGATGTATATCATAAATTTTTCCAATTGCCTCAACCAATTCTGGCTTATGAATTCCTTCTACATTAATCCATTTTACCATGTTTGGTTTTACATGTTCAATGCAATCAGATAAATCGTAATACACATCTTCAAAAAACTCTGTTTCATTAAATTCAATCAACGTAATTTTTATACGTTCATTTCTTTCTTCTCCATTGTAAAACAAAGTTCCAGGAGGAGCGCCAATATTTTGAGATTTTGCAGCCATGCGGTATAAATATAGCAAATTCTAAATAAATAAAAAAAGGAAAGTATTTTAAAACACCTTCCTTTAAAATATTGATTTACAGTTAAAAAAATTAGAATTCGCGATTTAATTTTTACAATTACTCTTTTAAAACTTTAATTACTTTATAGGAATTTAAGTTTTCTAATTTTATAAAATACAAACCAGCTGAAAAGTCTTTTAAATTTATTTCTAATTCATTCAATTTTTCAAGCTTTACATTATAAATAATTTTTCCAATTAAATTTATGACACTAACTTCAGTAATATCTGTGATATTATAAAAGTAAATTTTATCTTTAAAAGGATTTGGATAAACTTTATTGTTTTCAAAACTTTCCACTTCAATATTAGTACAAACAGAAACTGATTGTGTGAAAACTGCATTATTTGTACAACCTGTTGCCGCTAAAGTACCAGTTAACGAATAAGTGCTTGTAGATGTAGGATTAACTGGAATTACAGAACTATTTGACCCAGTACTCCACGTATAAGTAGTGGAACTTCCTGATGCAGTTAGTGAAGCTGTTTGACCAACACAAATAATACTATTTGAACTAGTAATTGAAATACTAGGTATTGCTCTTACTGTAATCGTTTTTGTTATAGAAGAAGAGCCTATTGCATTAGAAGCATTTAATGATAACGTATAAATACCTGCTGTATTATAACAAACATTTGTTGGGTTTTGTATGGTGGAGGTTGTTACTGATGCTCCTTGAAAATTCCATAACCAAGCGTTTGGACTAGATGAAGATAAATCACTAAAATTTAAACAGCCATTTGCACAAACTGTAAAACTTGTAGTTGTAAAGTTAGCAATAGGTGCACCAATTAATGGTATACAAGAAATATTAGCTACCCAACCTGGATACCTTACTATACTCGAAGACGATGGGCCAGTAAAAACAAATGTTAATGCAGTACCAGTTGATACAACCAAAACCGTTGATGTTCCATAAGTACCAATTAAGGGGTAAGTATCATTTGGGCCATCATAAACCCTTAAACTTGCACTATTTTGTACATTTAAAGTTGTAAAATCAAATTGTAAGCGTGTACCAGAACTTGATACAAATGTTTCCTTGATTGTTGAACCCCAGCCATAATTTGTTGATGGCCCTCCATCATCATAAAAAGTACCTGAGCAAACGGTTCTTATACCATTTTGCATGTTAAATGATGTAGCTAAAATTGGAGTTGAAGAGCAAGAAATAAGTGCTTTCCAACCAAAAGAAACAGAACTTACATTACTTTTAAATTTAAAAGTTACACTACTACCTGTTAATGAAGAAATTATTTCTGGAAGATCAAATCCTGTATACGCACCAATTAAAGGAGACGATGTTGTATTACCATCATAAGCAAATAAAGTATCTCCAATTTGCACATCAAAGTTTGTAAAATTAAAATTAATAAAGGATGATGAACCTGAGCTAAAGGTTTGAGTAAAATTACTATTGTTTGCATAATCTGTTGCTGGACCAGCAGGATCAAAAAACACTCCAGAACAAGCTGTTGTTGTTCCACTAATCATAGCGTAAGGAGTTAATGTGGGTGTTATACAACTTATGTTAGCTACCCAACCAGGATATCTTACAATACTCGAAGACGATGGGCCAGTAAAAACAAATGTTAAGGAGCTACCTGTTGATACTATTGAAACCGTTGATGTTCCATAAATACCAATTAAAGGATATGTATCATTTGGGCCATCATAAACCCTTAAACTTGCACTATTTTGTACATCTAAAGATGTAAAATCAAATTGTAGACGTGTACCAGAACTTGATACAAATGTTTGCTTGATTGTTGAACCCCAGCCATAATTTATTGATGGCCCTCCATCATCGTAAAATGTGCCAGAGCAAACATACCTTATACCGTTTTGCATTTCAAACAAAGTTCCAGGATTTGGCGTGGTTGAACATGAAATCATTGCTTTCCATCCAAATGATACTAAACTAGTATTACTCTTAAATCTAAATGTTACACTATTTCCTGTTATAGATGATATGTTTTCAGGCAAACTAAAACTAGTATAAGCTCCTATTAATGGTGATGTTGTAGTTAAACCATCATAAGCAAATAACGTATCTCCTAATTGAATGCCAAAATTTGTAAAATTAAAATGAATAAAGGATGAAGTTCCTGAAACATAGGTTTGGGTATAATTACTATTGTTTGCATAATCGGCAGAAGCTCCTGAAGGGTCATAAAAAACACCTGAACAAGCTGTAATTGTTCCACTACTCATAGCGTAAGGAGTTAATGTGGGTGTTGTACAACTTATGTTAGCTTCCCAACCCGGATACCTTACTATACTCGAAGACGATGGACCAATAAAAACAAATGTTAATGAGTTGCCAGTAGATACAACAGAAACCGTTGATGTTCCATAAGTACCAATTAAGGGGTAAGTATCATCTGGACCATCATAAATTTTTAAACTTGCACTATTTTGTACATTTAAAGATGTAAAATCAAATTGTAGACGAGTGCCTGAACTTGATACAAATGTTTCCTTGATTGTTGAACCCCAGCCATAATTTGTTGATGGCCCGCCATCATCGTAAAATGTGCCGGAGCAAGTTGTAATAGTACCTGTAGTCATATTGTAAGTTTGAGCTACATTAATATTTAAAATGCACAGCAAAAGAATTGACAATAAAATGGAAATTTTCATGATAATTTATTTATAAAATAGTTACGTTTTAACAAAAATAACTAATGTATCTTAAATAGAAATACCTACAACTAGGTATTTCTATAGCTCGTTTACAATTCCATTTTGAACTGCAAACCTTACTAAACCAACTATATTTTTTACTCCCGATTTTTGAATAATATTTTTACGATGCACATCTACAGTTGCTTTACTTATAAATAATTTATCAGCAATTTCATTACTAGAAAACTCCAAACAAATTAATTTAATGATCTCAATTTCTCTTTTAGATAAGATTATAGGCAAGCTTAAACCTAAATGTCTTACCGTTGAGTTTGATTTTAAAATATCAACAATTTCTTGAGAGTAAAATGTACCATCATTTATAACATGATTAATAGCAAATATAATTTCATCTTTATCTGCATTCTTTAAAAGATAACCTTCTGCCTCTGAATCAATAATTGAACTTACGTATTCTCTATCTTTAAATAAACTTAGAACAAGAACTTTAGTATTAGGGTAATTTGACTTTACATACTTTGTTAATTCTATTCCGTTCATTAAAGGCATCTTCACATCAGTTAAAACTAAATCAATAGTTGTATTTTGCAAAATAGAGATAGCTTCTAATCCATTTTTAGCCTCAGCTAAAACTTCGAGATTAAGTTCGTTTTCAATTATTGATTTTATACCTTTTAAAACCAATTCATGATCATCTACTAATAATATCCTTGTTTTAATTACTCCCTTCATAAATATTTAGCTTAGTGGAAGTTTTACAATTATAGTTGTTCCAATACTTACTTCGCTTTTAATCAAATACTCACCGTTTAAACTATTAACTCTTGAGTAAATATTCTTTAAACCAATACCTTCCTTAATTGAATTAACTATAAAACCACAACCATTATCAGAGAATGTTAGTGTGATTTCTGATTTATTATTCGATAAAACAATTTCGCAATTTGAAGCCTTTGAATGCTTTATCACATTTTGAATAAGTTCTTGTACAATTCTATACAATTGTATTTCAGTATTATTAGTTAAAGCAATATTAAAGTTTGCAACATTTAAAGTTACTTGTAAACCAACAACGTTAGTGTTTATGTCATTAATTAAACTTTTCAAAGCTTTAACTAATCCTAAATCAATTAATACATCAGGCATCATATTATGAGAAATCATTCTTGTTTCATTAATCATACTATTTACTTGATTGGAATACTTAATTAGTATATCATTAAAAGTTGAGTCTGTAGTTTTAAAATTCGAAAAGCTAAGTTTTAGTGTTGTTAAGTTTTGCGCTAAGCCATCATGTAAATCAGAGGCAATTCGTTTTCTTTCTTCTTCCTGACCATTTATATATGCATTAAAATATTCTTTTTGTTGCTTAATCATTTGGGCATTCATTATCAACTTTTCTTCTGCTTTTCTTCTGCTCCTGTAAAACGATAAACTTATAAATGCACTTATAACTAAAATCAATAAAAGTAGTATTAGAATATTTTTTTGTGAATTCAATTTAATACTTTGAGTAATCAAGATATTTTTACTTACTAATTCAGCATCTTTTTGTTCAAGGTTATACTTTTGTTTTATTTCTTCTATATAATTCTCATTTTGTCCTTTAATAACACTGTCTTTAAACATACTATATTCATTTTGAAACTCATATGCGCTTTTGTAATCTTTTTTGCTTTTAAAGCAATCAATAATATTTTCATAAATAGGATCAATTATTGAATAAACACCTTCTGCTTTTGCACTTATAAGTAAAGATTGAGAAGTAATTAGTGATTGATTATAATTACTTCTTTTTCTTTGTAGCAATGCAATAATTAACTCTGAATACAATTTTTGCTTAATAAAATTATATTCTTTAGATATCTTTAATGCAGATTCAGCATACTCTAAAGATAGATTTAAATCACCTATACGTTCATAACAATTTGAAATGTTTATTAATGCGTTAACTTCTGAATATTTATCTAACTTAATTTTTGAGAGTTCAAGAAATTTTTTTAAATAAATTAAACCACTATTATAGTCCTGCTTACTTATTAAAACACCACCTATATTATTCAATGAAGTCATTAACAACTGAGTATCCTTTTTTAGTATATAATATTGGTATGCTTTATTGTAAAAATGAAATGCAGAATCATATTTACCTTGACTTTGATAGATTACTCCAAATCCATTATAAACATGGGAAATAATAGCACTGTCATTTGTTTTATTTGCAAAAGCATAGGAATTCATAAAAAACCTTAATGCTTCATTGTTATTTCCAATGGCGTGATTTAATGAACCCAAATAAAAATTTATTTTCATCAAATACTTTAAATCATTTCTTTTCTTTGCTAATTCTAATGCTTTAATTCCAAATTTAACGCCTTCTTGTGAATAACCATTATTTAAAAAAAACTTAGTAATAACAGCATAACATTGCAACTTTGTTTTTTCATCAGAAATTTTATTAAGATTATCCAATGCTTTATTTTGAAAATCAATTGACTTAATATTATTACTACTTTTATAGTATTGTGATAAATCCAAATACAATTGGCACTTTTTAAGAAGACTATCTTTATGAATTATTTCTACTAATTTTTCTAAAGAATCAGTTTTTATAATTTGAGCATTTAAAAATTCAAAGGAAAAAAAGGCAATTACAAAAAAAAATACTATGATGCATTTATTACAGAAACAAAACACCTTATCTTTACTCATCTCTCATAACCATTTGTACAGTAAATCTACTACGTTGCTCTAATAAAACCACTTTGTTTTTTGTAAGTGCCTCTATAGTTTCTGGCGTATAATAACGCACCGTCATAAGCTCAACACCATCGTTATACAAAACTTTAAACGTATGTTGTAGCTCAGTAACTAGATTTTTAATTTTTTGTAAATCATTGTCACAGCTAACTGAAAAGCTAATTGCGGACAACTGCATTAAATTTATCTTAACTCCATTTTTTGAAAACAACTCAAAAATATCACTCAAATTATCTTCTGCAATAAAAGAAAAATCTTTTGGTTGAATTGAAATTAGAACTTGATTTGTTTTAAATATATATGAAGGAATATTTAATCTTGCATCACTTTCCTTTATTACTGTTCCATCCTCTTTTGGATTTAAAAACGATTTTACAAATAAAGGAATGTTTTTGTTTTGAAGTGGTTTTATAGTTTTTGGATGTATGACACTGGCACCATAATAAGTTAATTCAATAGCATCTTGGTAGGTGAGTTCACCAATTTTTTTTGTGTTCTTAAAAAATTTAGGATCTGCGTTTAGCACACCTGGCACATCTTTCCAAATGGTTACATTTTCTGCATTTAAACAATATGCAATAATTGATGCTGTATAATCAGACCCTTCGCGACCAAGAGTGGTAGTGAAATTTTCCGAAGTTCCACCAATAAAACCTTGAGTAATAACAATATCAATAGTTTTAAAAGCAAGCTCAACCTGAGTTTTAACCATTGCTTCAGTTAATTCAAAATCTACTTTCCCTTCTCTATAAGTATTATCGGTTTGTATTAAACCTCTGGCATCAATCCATTTGTTTGCTATTCCAATTTCATTTAAATAGGCTGATACAATTTTTGTAGAAAGCACTTCTCCAACACTTACAATTTGATCATATTCAAAATCAAAACCATGGGTTGGCTCGTCTTCTATTGCCCAATGCAATTCTACAAAGGTGTTTTCAAGATCATTGTAAATAGAATGATGTACATCGGTAAATAATTCATTACAAATTGTATAATGGAAATTTTTCACTTCTTCTAATAAAACCTCAGCATCATCTGTTTTGTAAAAAAAAGCATTTGCTAGTTTCTCTAAAGCATTTGTTGTTTTGCCCATTGCCGAAATTACTATGCACAATTTTTTATTAGAAAATTGCTTTAAAACTTCAGCCACATTTTTTACTGCCTCTGCATCTTTTACCGATGCACCACCAAATTTAAATACTTGCATACTCTGATTTTAAGCAAATATACTGAGCTCATAAAATAAAACGACATTTTTTAAATTATTTTTTTAACCAATGTCACTTTAACAAAAATTACCATTATAACTTGTAACTAAACTAAATAACTTATCACTAAACTCTACTACAATGGCTTCAGGAAAAGAAACACCCCGACAAAAAATGATTGGCATGATGTATCTTGTACTTACTGCATTATTGGCCTTAAACGTATCAAAACAAATATTACAAGGTTTTGTAATGGTTGACGAAAGCGTTGAAAAATCAAAATTAATATTAGATGAAAATAATCAAAAAGTAAAAAAAGCTTTTGAAGATTACGTGGCAGCAGGTAATTACGAGGCTAAACCCTATTTATTAAGAGCAATAGATGCACAAAAAAGCATTAGAATTGTTGATGCATACATTGACAGTATGAAATTAATAATTGTACAACAAACCGAAAACATCAATAAAAAAGACACTTCACAACTTCGCTTCATGGAGCGCTTAGATGACTTTGATACCCCTACACGATTAATGATAGGCAGTGATGAAACCAAACCTATCAATACAAAATACTCAGCTAAAGATTTAAAAAATCAACTAAATAAATTGCATGATGATTTAACATTAATGCTTGATAACATGCAAAAAGACAGCAAAACAAAACTTGAAACTGATGATATTAATGCTATTAAACAAAAACTAAGTTCCATAAAACCAATTGATAAAAACACCATAGATGAAGGTGTAAAACTTAACTGGGAGTTGCAAAACTTTTACAATATGCCAATGGCCGCAGTTATTACCAATTTAAATAAAATACAAGCTGATATGAAAAATTTAGAATCTGAATTTTTACATGTGTTTGGTGCTGCTTCAAATAAATTTGTTTTTAAAGTTAATAAACTACAAGCAAAAGTTGTTGCACCATCTGCTTATGTTTTAAGCGGACAACCATTTAATGCGGATATAGTGTTGAGTGCTTCAAGCACAGAATTAACTTCAGATAGAATGAAAGTATTGGTTGGTGCAAGTTACGATACGCTTACAAGAAAATTAACAGTGCCTGGCAATTCAGTTACAATTACTGATGGAATAGGCAAATACGAAACAATATCTTCATCAACAGGACAAAAAGATTTAAAAGGTGTGGTAGTTTATAAAAACCCAAAAGGAGTAGATGAATATTACCCATTTGATTATACCTATACCGTTGCACCTCCATTTACAGCAGTTGCAGCTGATAATATGAATGTTTTTTATGTTGGGGTTGAAAATCCAATAAGTATTTCATCAGCAGGATTTTCTCCTTCAGATTTAAAAGTAAGCGTATCGGGCTGTGGTGCAAGTTTGCAAACTAACAGTGCTGGTAAATATACATTGAAAGCTACTGCTACAGGCACTTGCATGGTTTCAGTATCTGCTAAAGTTAATGGCGTTTTAAAACCCCAAGGAACGCCAAAAGTGTTTAGAGTAAAAGCTGTTCCGCCTCCTGTATTAAAAATTGGTGGTAAATTAGCCCTTGGCAATTTAGATTTTACTCGTTCCAGTCTCCCAGCTATTGCAGGAATTGGTATTGAATTACCAGGTTTTGATTTCCCTATCTCAATGAAAGTAATATCTTTTGATTTTACATATTATAAAAGTGGAGAAATAAATTCTTTACCATGTACAGGAAATAACTTAAGCGTAGCGGCAAAAAAAGCATTGTCGGAGTTAAAAGTTGGGCAAAGAGCTTATTTTGAAAATGTAAAAGTGCAAACTCCAAGTGGTATTATAAGTGTGCCAATGGCTCAAATAAAAGTAAGATCGTAAATTAAAAAAGGAGGCTGTAATTATTAGGCAGCCTCCTTTTTATTTCATTTTACCATTAACAAGTCTAAAGTAATTAACATCTCTTGCAGTAATCTTTGCAAAATATGAATTAGCATCATCTGTAAATTCTTGCTTGGGTTTAGCTTTTTGGTAACTCTCTAGTAAATTATACTTTACTAAATAGCTCTTTAATAGTTTTGACTTGTATTTTTTTAAATCGCCAGCAATTGTATTAGAATAAAACTGCTTTTGATTTAGATTATATAAAGAATAAAAACACAAATTACCATACACTAATACTATGTAACAATGTCCATTATAATTTCTTAAAAGCACATCATCATAAGTAAAAAAAGAAGAAGGCAAGTTTTCCAATTTCTTTCGAGTCACATCTCCTAACGAAATAATTTTAAATGATTCTACACCTAAATTCATTTCCCAAGTACCTGCTTGAATTTCAAAATCTTCTATTGCTTTATCATTTTGATAATCCTCAATTGTAGTATAAAACTTATTATTTGTTTGAGAAACTCCAACAAACACAAATAACACTAAAATTAATAGCAACAACTTCTTTTTGAAAATTCGCAATCCCATTTTTATACTTTTCTATTTATTTCAAATATAAGTATATTAAGAAATTAGTTCATCAAATTTTTTAAAGCAGCTTCTAAATCAGGAAATTTGAAAACAAATCCCGAATCCGTTAATTTTTTATCACTAACTCTTGACCCCTGTAAAACTACCTTAGCCATTTCTCCATACATAAGTTTTAATAAAAATGAAGGAACATGAGGCATTATAAAAGGCTTGTTTAAACTTAAAGCTAACTGTTTCGAGAAATATAAGTTTGTTATATGCTGAGGAGTCACCGCGTTATAGGTGCCTGAAATTTTAGAATTAAATAATCCTTCACAAAACACCAATGCTAAATCTTCTATATGAATCCAAGGCATGTATTGTTTTCCATTGCCAATAGCAGAGCCTAAACCTAATTTAAAAATTGGCAACATTTTTTTAAGAGCACCGCCTTCTTTACTTAGCACCACACCTACTCTAATAATAGCCATTTTACTTGAAAATTGTTCTATTTGTTTATATGAAGCCTCCCAAGCTATACAAGTTGTGGTTAAAAAATCATCTTTTCCAATTTGAGATTCCATATATATAGTTTCAGAAGTTTCCATGCCATAAATGCCAACAGCACTAGCACCAACAAATGATTTTAACTTTATATTATTCTTTTTAATAACTGAACAAATTAAGTTTATACTATTAACCCTCGAATTTAATATATCATTTTTCCGTTCATCTGTCCAACGTTTATCAGCAATTCCACTTCCTGCTAAATGTATGATGTGCTCCACTCCAACAAATGCAGCTTCATCAATTTCTTGTTTTTCAACATTCCAAAAAAAAGCTTTAACACCACCACTACTCTGTGGGTTTCGCGATAAAACTCTTACCTCATGTCCTAAAAAAAGTAAATGCTTTGTAATAGCCTTACCTATTAATCCTGTTCCTCCTGATATTAATATTATTGCCATATTACTTTAATTACAAATTAGGTGTAACTTTGTTTAAAGATACTTACAATTATGACAAACTTAATTTATGATATACACGTTTTAGTGTGCAATAACCAAAGAACAGGAACAGATAAGTTGAGCTGTGGCGAAACACATGGTTTAGAGCTTGTAGGTGAATTTAAAAAACAATTAAAAGACCTAAATATTGAACTTAAAACTCGTGCCAACAAAAGTGGCTGTTTAGGTATTTGTGATTTTGGTCCAACTATAGCTATTTATCCTGAAGGCATTTTTTATGTTGGAGTAAAAAAAGAAGACGTTAAAGAAATTATTGAATCACATATAATCAATAAAATACCAGTAAAACGATTAATGCTAAACAAATGAATTTAGAGGTAATAAATAGCTTACAAAAACCTGATTTGTTTGAGAAATTTAAAATTCAAACCAATAGAGATTTTGAGTTATCGGGTGTACAAGAATTTTTACCTAACATGGATTCTAATAATTTAGATTATTTAAATCAAGAGTTTTATAATAGTATTCTAAAATTAGAAATGTCTAATGCACTAAAAAACCTATTATATAGAATAGACATTACCGAATTACAAATAAAAAGTGCGGCCAATAAAAACCCACAAACCTCTATGCAACATTTATTAGCAGAACTAATGATAAAACGCATTTTACAAAAAGTAGTATTAAAAGAAATGTATTCTAAATAATATGAGCGTTAAAATAAGGCAAGGACAAATACAAGACATTGAGCAAACTTTACAACTTGTTAAAGAATTAGCAACCTACGAAAAAGCACCATTAGAAGTAGAAGTTACTGTTTCGGAAATGTCAAATTGGGCATTTGGACCAGATAAGCAATTTGACTTTTTTATAGCAGAAGAAAACAATACTATAATTGGCATAGCAATATATTATTACAAATACAGCACTTGGAAAGGCAAATGCTTGTTTTTAGAAGACATTATTGTTACTGAACAACAAAGGGGCAGAGGAATTGGCAAATTGCTTTTTAATGAAGTAATACAAGTTGCTAAACAAGCCAAAGTACGTCGCATGGAATGGCAAGTTTTAGAATGGAACAAACCTTCTATCGAATTTTATAAAACCTACAAATCCAATTTTGATAATGAGTGGGTTAATTGTAAGTTAACTAATTATGATTTAGAAAAACTTTAGGCTCGCCCAAAAATTTGGAATTTCACAAAATATAAATTTTAGTCGTTCATCGTCATAAAGATGACTTTTAGCTAAAAATCCAATTTTAGAACGACTTTGTTTTGCTTTTATTGAAAAATTTATTATATCTTTATAATAGAATCACAAATCAGTTTACTCAGTCAAACACATATTTTAATCATTATAAGCATGCTTACAGAAGTTGAAACGTATAATTTACACGAACCTTTAAAGGCTTTTTTTGGGTTTAACAAGTTTAAAGGTACCCAAGAGGCTATAATCAACAATATTTTAAATAAACAAGATACTTTTGTTATTATGCCAACTGGTGGTGGTAAATCATTATGCTACCAATTGCCAGCAATTATGAGCGAGGGAACTGCAATTATTGTTTCACCCTTAATTGCCTTAATGAAAAACCAAGTTGATGCCATAAGAGGTTTTAGTAACGAAACAAGTATTGCTCATTTTTTAAACTCATCATTAAATAAAGCTGAAATTACTACCGTAAAAAACGATGTAATTGCAGGTAAAACCAAGTTATTATATGTTGCTCCTGAGACATTAAATAAAGAAGACAACGTAGCATTTTTCTCAGAATTTAAAATTTCTTTTTTTGCAATTGATGAAGCTCACTGTATTTCTGAATGGGGACATGATTTTAGGCCTGAATACCGCCGTTTAAGACCAATTATTGAAAAACTGGGCTCTGTTCCAGTAATGGCACTTACAGCAACTGCAACTCCTAAAGTTCAACAAGATATTCAAAAAAACTTGGGTATGCAGGACGCTAAATTATTTAAGTCATCATTTAATCGTGATAATTTATACTATGAAGTTAGAGCTAAACAAAATGTAATTAAAGAAATCATTAAGTATGCAAAGCAAAATTCTGGAAAATCTGGAATTATTTATTGCTTAAGTCGTAAAAAGGTTGAAGAAGTTGCTCAAGCCCTTATTGTAAACGGTGTAAAAGCGGCTCCATATCATGCTGGATTAGATGCTAAAGAAAGAGCTAAAACTCAAGATGGCTTTTTGATGGAAGATATTGATGTAATTGTAGCTACAATTGCATTTGGAATGGGAATTGACAAGCCAGATGTTCGTTATGTTATACATCATGATATTCCAAAATCATTAGAAGGTTATTACCAAGAAACTGGTAGAGCTGGGCGTGATGGTGGAGAAGGAAATTGCATTACTTTTTATAGTTATGATGATATCATGAAACTTGAAAAGTTTATGAAAGATAAGCCTGTTAATGAACAAGAAATAGGTAAACAAATGCTTTCAGAAACTGCTTCATTTGCTGAAACATCATCTTGTAGACGTAAGTTTATTTTACATTACTTTGGAGAAGAATTTAATGAGGCAAAATGTAATGAAATGTGCGATAATTGCCGTCATCCTAAACAAAAATTTGAAGCTCAAGACGATTTATTATTAGCTATTAAGGCTGTAAAAGAAAGTAAAGAAAAACACAAAGTAAAAGACATTATTAATATTTTAATTGGCAACTTAACCGCTACTGGTAAATCATACAAACATGATGCTCTTAAAACTTGGGGAGAAGGTGTTGACCATGATAAAGATGATAAATTTTGGAATGCTGTATTACGTCAAGCTTTAGTTTATGGCTATTTCTCAAAAGACATAGAAAACTATGGTATTGTAAAAATTACAGATAAAGGAAAAGATTTCCTAAAAAATCCTGAAAGCATCAAATTTACACGCGATAACGATTTTAGTAATGCCGAAAGCGATAATGATGATGATATTGCAACTGGTAAAGGCGGAGGGGCAGATGAAGTATTATTTTCTATGTTAAAAGATTTAACTAAGAAAATTGCTAAGCAAAATAATTTACCTCCTTATGTTATTTTCCAAGAAACATCATTGGAGGAAATGGCTATTCAATATCCATTAACAATGGAAGAAATGACTAAAATTACAGGTGTTGGTGCGGGCAAAGCAACTAAATACGGTAAGTCGTTTTTAGAGGTAATTAAAAAACATGTTGAAGAAAACGAAATTGAACGTCCTGTTGATTTAGTAATTAAATCAGTTGTAAATAAATCAGGATTAAAAGTGTTTATTATTCAAAATATAGATAGAAAAATTAGCTTAGAAGATATGGCTAAAAATAAAAATCTAAAAATGAATGATTTATTAACTGAAATTGAAACAATTGTTACATCTGGCACTAAAGTAAACATCAATTATTATATTGATCAAGTAATTGATGAAGATAAAAAAGACGAGATTTACGAATGTTTAAGAGAATCTGAAACAGATGATATACAAGCTATTTTAAAAGAACTTGGTGAGGATGAATATACCGAAGAAGAAGTTCGTTTAATGCGCATTAAGTTTATTAGTGAATTTGGAAATTAATTTTTTCACTTATTTTTAAAACTAATTCTCATGAGAAATCTTGAGAATTAGTTTTTTATAGCCTGAAACAAATCTCTTTTCTGCCAATTAATAGTACAATTGCTAGTAAATTTTAGCATCAAATCTTCTTACTTGTTTATTAGCAAAAAAAAGTTAATAAAACTCCTCATAATCATTGCTGAACGTCTTTATTTTGCTAAATTCGCAGGTAGTTATGACAACAGCTATATCAAAAAAAACAACTACAACTTCAAAGGAAAGTTTAGTAGTAATTTGCAAAACATTTAAAAACAATGCTTCATTTAATTTAACCAAAGACCAGGTTGATTATATATTAAATGACATTAAAAAAAATGACAAAAAAGTTATTACAATAAATACTCTTTCTAGAATTTTTTCTATTATTTTAATTGATGAACAAAAAGAACATTATAAAAATTTAGAAACAATTCGCAAACATGGAGCATCTATTACAGATGTTGTAAATAGCGAAAAACATACAACTGTTTCCATTATTAATGAATTACAAAATGCAGATTATTCACTTGCATTAGCAGAAGGATTAGCTTTAGCAAACTACCAATTTATAAAGCATAAACCAAGTGATGCAAAAAAAGTAAACACGTTAAAAACTATTAATGTAATTGATTCTAAAGTTACATCGCAACATATTTCAAATTTATCAATTGCTATTGATGCAACGCTTAAAGCAAGAGATTTAGTAAATGAACCTGTTAATCATTTAAATGCAACACAATTATCGCAAGCATTTAAAAACATGGGTAAACAAGCAGGGTTTACAGTAGAAGTATACAATAAGGCAAAAATTAAACAATTAAAAATGGGTGGTTTATTAGCAGTAAACCAAGGAAGTGTTGATGAACCAACCTTTTCCATTATGGAATACAAACCCAAAAATGAAAAAAACAAAAAACCTTATGTTTTAGTTGGAAAAGGAGTTGTTTATGATACTGGTGGATTAAGTCTAAAGCCAACGCCTAATAGCATGGATTTAATGAAATGTGATATGGCTGGCGCTGCTGCTGTGGGTTGTACAATGTATGCCATTGCAAAAGCAAAATTAAATGTACATGTTATTGCATTAGTTCCTGCAACTGACAATAGACCTGGCTTTAACGCTTTTGCACCAGGAGATATTATAACAATGATGGATGGCAGCACAGTAGAAATGCTTAATTCTGATGCAGAAGGAAGAATGATTTTAGCTGACGCTTTACATTTTGCAAAAAAATATAACCCAGAAATGGCAATTGAACTATCAACCTTAACTGGTGCAGCTGCAGCTGCAATTGGTCAATACGGCATTGTTAGTATGGGTACAAGCACTGATGAACAAAAAACGAAACTTACAGTGAGTGGTTTGCGCATGCATGAGCGTTTAGTTGAATTTCCGTTTTGGGATGAATATGCTGAGTTAGTTAAATCTGATATTGCTGATCAAAAAAACCTAGGCGGTCCATATGGCGGCGCTATTACCGCTGGTAAATTTTTAGAAAAGTTTACTAATTACCCTTATATGCACTTTGATATAGCTGGCCCAGCATTTGTTACAGCAAAAGATAGTTATAGGGGTAAAGGAGGAACTGGTTATGGTGTACGTTTATTGTTTGATTTTTTCTCTAATTTATAAATTGAAATTTTTTAAATACATATTTGTTTTATTAGTGTTTTCAGGCTATGCGCAAAATAGTTCGGAAAGCCTTATTGCTATTCATTACGACACTGATTCTAAAGCTGATTTAAAGCAAAACATTTACAAATACACGTTTACAAATAATGTGTTTGCTGGTAGAGAAAAACTTTTGACCGTTGTAGGTAGAAAAAATGATAAAGATTATGTTCGTTTTGACCAAGGAACAAATACCATTTACCAAGACCGTTATTTAATTTCTAGTATCGGAAATATTGTTGATTTAAAAGAAAAAAAAGTACTACATGATGGTACAGGAAAATTAGTAAAATGCAGTAACGATAGTATTGTTTTTTATACTAATGACATCTTTAAAGGTAAATACTATTCATATTACGATTTAAAAACCAATAAATACTCTGAAATCAAATCACTTACTTTTAAGGCTATAGTTGGTCAAGACGTTGAATTAGACAGAACAAAAAGTCCTTATAAATTAAACTACTATCCTGCAAATAAGCCAAAAGTTGTTTTAATGGAAGATGCAGGACATGGTGGAATAAGTTCAAATTACAAACTTGGCGGCATTCCTATTTATTGGGTAGATGAAAACAACTTTATCTTTCCAAATGTAAAAATTACCAATTTAGAAGGTGCAATAGTTAAGTATAATCTTCAAACAAAAACACTGAAAGAAATAGGTACATTTAATTCAACTTCTAATCTTGCTCCTAATTATAAAATAGAAAAATCTGCAAATAGCAGTTTGTTGGAATTTTATTTTAAAGATAAATTGTATCTCATTAATCCTATTAAAGAAACCATGTTAATTAGTAATTACAGAGATTTAGAAAACAATTATTCAATAGAAGTTGTAGAAAAACCCTCTGGCCGATTAGTGTTTTTAAAAGGTAAAGAAATTGGAAAAATTCACTTTGCTTTAAATAATTTTAAATCAAGTGCTCATTATGCAGCAATAGTTAAAGAAATTGTTATGGGTGATGAATCCTATCAACAAGGACTAGCTGTTTATAATACATACAGTTCTAAGTGGGAAAATATAGATGCAGAAGAAGTTGCATCGCTAGTAGGTTGGGTAAAATTTTAATAAGTAATCATGGTAGATAACAAAATAATTGTTGGCATTTCGCAAGGTGATGTAAATGGAATTGGCTTAGAGATAATTTTAAAAACCTTATCAGAACCTGCATTATCTGAAATTTGTGTTCCTGTTTTATTCAGTTCTCAAAAAACTGTTTCCTATTTTAGAAAAGCCTTAAATCTAGAGGAATTTAATTTTAATCCGCTGAGGGATTTTAACCAAATAAATTCAAAAAAACCAAATGTTTTTATTTGTTACGAAGAAGAAGTAACCATTGAATTAGGCAAAGCAACTTCTGTTAGCGGAAAATATGCTATTTCATCGCTCGACCTAGCTACCCAAGCTTTAATAGATAATAAAATAGATGTATTAGTTACTGCTCCAATTAACAAACATGCTATGAAAGAAGCAGGATTTAAACATCCTGGCCATACTGAATATTTAGGAGAAAAACTAGGTGGCAAACCTTTAATGCTTTTGTGTTCAGATAAATTAAGAGTAGCTGTTGTTACAGGGCATGTTGCTATTAAAAATGTTTCAAATCAAATTACTAAAGAAAATGTGCTTGCAAAAATAGAGCAATTAAATACTAGTTTGGTTAAAGATTTTGGAATTCGTAAACCAAAAATTGCGGTATTAGGTTTAAATCCACACGCAGGCGAAAACGGTGCTATAGGTGATGAAGAAATAACTGCTATAATTCCTGCAATACAAAAAGCAAAAGAAAAAATGATAGTTGAAGGCCCTTATTCTGCTGATGGCTTTTTTGGAAATAATATTCAAACACAATTTGATGGTGTTTTAGCAATGTATCACGACCAAGGTTTAATTCCATTTAAAACCCTAGCATTTAACAATGGCGTAAATTTTACTGCAGGTTTAAATTTTATACGTACTTCGCCCGACCATGGCACAGCCTATGAAATTGCAGGAAAACAAATTGCTGATGAAACATCGTTTAGAGAAGCAATATACCTTGCAATAGACGTTTACAAAAATAGAATGCTAGATTCTGAAATTTCGGCAAATCCATTAGCATTTTCACCCATGAAAAAAGAGAGAGGATAATTCTCTAGAATTTAATCTAAACACTTTTCTTCTTACAAATTTGAACTGTGTGGCTAATGCCTATATTGTCAATTTGCTCAATAACCTTAAAACCAGCTGCATCAATTAACTTATTGAATACTTTGCTGTCATACATTTGACTGTTTCCATTAGCAATATTTGTAAAGTAAAGCGAGGTCATTTGTAAACTAAAAGCGCCAATTTCAAATTTTTGTCTATCCCAAAAAGTTTCCATAATGTATACGCAGCCATCATCATCAAGTGCTTCGTAACATCTTTTTAAAATTCCAACAATTTCAGTTTCACTAAAACAATCCAAAAACTGGCTCATCCAAATTGCATCTGCCCCTTTAGGAAAACGGTTGTTTTCATCCAAAATATTAATGGGATGATAACTAACTCTATCAGCAAAACTAGTTTTTGAAATATTTTCCTTTGCCATGCCCAACTGTTGTGGTAAATCTAGCATTGTAATTTTAACATCAGGATCATAAGACAAACATTTCATTGTAAATTTCCCTGTATTACCGCCAATATCTAAAATATGTTTTGGCTTACGTTTAAATAATTGTTTTAAAGCTGAATCAAATGAACCATCAGAATAGTAGTGATCAAAAGCAAACCAGCTATTTTGCGCAGGTTGTTTCATTGTAGATAAACCTTCATATACAGTTGGCCAATCGCCCAATGCCTTTAATCCTGTTGGCTTTCCTTTAACTATACTATCAGTTAAAGTAAACATCCCTTCATAGCAAACGTCATTTGTAAAATCAAAATTTACACGTGTCATCTTATCGTTTAAAATAAATACACCTGTTTTTGTTAGACTATACTTTTCGTCATTTTTAGTTAACAAGCCAATACCTAAGCCAGCTTCAACAAGGACTCTAACACCATATTCACTTAACTTTAGTTTTGTGTAAATTTCTTCTAATTCAATTCCATTAACACCAGAATCTTCGATTAAATTTAAAATTCCTAAATCGCGTAAAGCTTTTGTTGCCTGAAATAATATTGGGGCAAATGCAATAAATTGTGCGTGACTAATTGCTTCAAAAGCAGTTTTGTTATCTTTTGTAAAAAAACTCATTATTAATTTTTATTTAGCAAAGTAAATAAAAGATTGGTAAAAATTTACATTTTTCAATTTTTCTTAACAAATAATTTCCACTAACACTGTAATTGCAAAATTTTTGTAATATTGTATATTGCACAAAAAATTATGGTTAGTATAGGTGATAAACAAATATCGGGAAACGATTTTTACAAAGTTTTAATAAATAATTTAGAACTTTCATTAGATGAGGAGGCATTACGCAAAGTATATCGTAGTCATTATTTTTTAAAGGAATTTACTCGCGAAAAACTCATCTACGGCATCAATACTGGGTTTGGGCCTATGGCACAATACAGAATAAACCATGATGACCAAATGAAGTTACAATATAATTTAATTCGTAGTCATTGTTCTGGTAGTGGTAATCCAATTCCAGAAATTGATTGTAAAGCAGTTATGCTTGCTCGATTAAATACTTTAATGCAAGGTTTTGCTGGCATTCACCCAGATGCGCTTATACTTATTAAAGACTTAATAAATAAAAACATTTCACCAGTAATTTATGAACATGGCGGCTTAGGCGCTAGTGGAGATTTGGTTCAATTAGCACACTTAGCTTTAACTTTAATAGGCGAAGGTGAAGTTTATTACAATGGCGTAATTACAAGCACTGCAGAGGTATTTAAAAAAGAAAATATTACCCCAATGGAAATTCACATTAGGGAAGGATTAGCCTTGATGAATGGAACATCAGCCATGAGTGGTATTGGCATGCTAAATGTAATATACGCGCAAAACTTAATGAATTGGAGCTTACTTGCTTCAGCTACCATTATGGAATTGGTGCAAAGTTTTGATGACCATTATTCTACACCTTTAAATGAAGTTAAACACCACAAAGGACAAAATGCAGTTGCCAAAGCTTTACAAGAAACTTTAAAAGATAGTAAATTAGTTAAAAGCAGAGAAGAACATCATTACAAACAAAAAGTAGAAGTAGATGTGTTAGTTGAAAAAATGCAGGAATATTATTCTATTAGATGTGTTCCTCAAATTGTTGGGCCTATTGTAGATACTGTTAACTATGCACAAGATGTTTTAATAAATGAAATTAATTCTGCCAACGATAATCCTATTGTAGATTGGGAACGTAAAAATGTATACCATGGAGGTAATTTTCATGGCGATTATGTAGCTTTAGAAATGGACAAACTAAAAATTGCCATTACTAAACTTTCTATGTTAGCCGAAAGACAATTAAACTTTTTACTTAATAATAAACTAAATAATATTTTACCGCCATTTGTAAATCACGGTACTTTGGGATTAAATCTTGGAATGCAAGGTGTTCAATTTACTGCAACTTCAACTACTGCCGAAAATCAAATGCTATCAAATCCTATGTATGTGCATAGTATCCCGAGTAATAATGATAATCAGGATATTGTGAGTATGGGTGCCAATGCTGCATTAATTTGTCAAAAGGTGATTATGAATAGTTATGAGGTTTTAGCAATAGAATGGATGACAATTTTACAAGCAATTGATTATTTAAAAATGCAAGACAAGCTATCTTCAAAATCAAAAGAAGCATACGAAAAATTAAGGTTAATTTTTCCTTGTTTTGTTGAAGATAGTATAAAATATAAGGACGTAAAAAATGTAAAGGAATACATATTTAACAATCATTTAAATGTATTATAAATTACATTCTATAATTGTCAATCATAGAAATTTACATTTTACAAATTGAAGAATAATCTTAGCACACAACAAGAATAAATTACTACATTATGGAATACGCATTAGTTACAGGAGGAAGCAGAGGTATTGGAAAAGCCATTTGCTTAAGATTAGCCGATATGGGTTACAATATTATTGTAAACTATACTTCAAATGACGAAGAGGCTCTTAAAACACAACAACTCATTAAAGAAAAAGGTGTTGATGCCATTTTAATGAAATTTGATGTGAGCAAAATTGCTGAAGTAGATGAACATATAGAAAAATGGATTGCAACTAATACAGATAAAACAATTTCAGTGCTAGTTAATAATGCTGGTATACGTAAGGATAATCTTTTGGTATTTATTAGTCCAGATGATTGGAATAGAGTACTTGATATTACTGTTGATGGTTTTTATAATGTAACACGCCATGTTGTAAAAAGCATGTTGAGCAAGCGAAAAGGGCGTATTGTAAATATTGTATCATTATCAGGTTTAAAAGGCATGCCAGGACAAACCAATTATTCTGCTTCAAAAGGAGCTATAATTGCTGCTACCAAATCATTAGCTCAAGAAATTGGAAAACGTGGTATTACAGTTAATGCAGTAGCTCCAGGATTTATTAAAACAGATATGACACAAGATATTAATGAGGCAGATTACAAAGCTATGGTCCCTATGAATAGATTTGGAGAACCTGAAGAAGTTGCAGGAGTTGTAGCCTTTTTAGTTGGAAAAGATTCTAGTTATGTTACAGGTCAAGTAATTTCTGTAAATGGTGGACTATATAGCTAATCCAATATTTAAAAAATTAATTAACTCAGAAAATATAGAAATATCAAATTAAACAAATGAATAGAGTAGTTATTACAGGTATTGGAGCTTGGTCGTGTTTAGGAAAAAACGTTGATGAAGTTAAAGATTCTTTATTTAACGGTAAATCAGGGATTGGTTTTAGTCAAGAAAGAAAAGACTTAGGTTACCGATCTGCACTTACAGGAATTGTTGAAAGACCAGTACTAAAAGCATTATTAGATAGAAGACAACGTATTAGTTTAGGAGAACCAGCTGAGTATGCATACATGGCCACCATTGAAGCTCTTAAAATGGCAAATATGGAAATGGATTGGATTGAAAAAAATGAAGTTGGAATTATATATGGCAATGATAGTGTGGCAGAATCTACCATTGTTGCTAATGATATCATGCGTGCTAAAAAAGACACAACGCTAATTGGCTCAGGTGCTACCTTTCAATGCATGAACTCAACAGTTACAATGAATTTATCTACCATTTTCAAATTAAAAGGAATAAATTTTACTTTAGCAGCAGCGTGTGCAAGTGGCTCACATTCAATTGGTATGGGCTATTTACTAATAAAAATGGGGCTTCAAAAACAAGTAATTTGCGGTGGAGCACAAGAAGTAAACGTTCATACTTTTGGAAGTTTTGATGGTTTAAGTGCATTTTCTGTACGCGAAAACGAACCAACAAAAGCCTCTCGTCCATTTGATAAAGATAGAGATGGTTTAGTGCCAAGTGGAGGCGCTGCAACAGTTATTTTAGAAAGTTTAGAATCTGCACAAAAAAGAGGTGCAACTATCTTAGCTGAAGTTATGGGGTATGGTTTTTCTAGTAATGGCGAACATATAAGTAATTCTAGCGTTGATGGGCAAATGCGTTCATTAAATATGGCTTTACAGCAATCAAATGTTAATGCTAATGAAATTGATTATATTAATGCTCATGCTACGTCTACACCAGGTGGTGATGGTGTAGAAGCGCAAGCTATATTCAATGTGTTTGGTGGTAACACCCCAGTTAGCTCAACAAAATCCTTAACTGGTCACGAATGTTGGATGGCAGGAGCAAGTGAAATAGTTTATTCTACCATTATGATGCAAAATGGATTTATTGCCCCGAACTTAAACTTCGAAAATCCAGATGAACATTCAAAAAACATAAATATAATTGCAGAAACTAAGCAAACGCCTTTAACAACGGTTTTATCTAATTCTTTTGGCTTTGGTGGAACTAATTCTACTTTGATAATTAAAAAATTTATGTAATTTTGTTAATTATTAAAAGACAAAAATTGTAAAAAAACCATTATTATGACAGAAAGCGAAATTATAAAGACAGTAAATGGCTTTTTAGTTAGTGAATTTGAAGTTGACGAATCTAAAATAACACCAGAAGCAAATTTAAGAGAAACTCTTGATTTAGATAGTTTAGATTATGTAGATTTAGTAGTGGTAATTGAAAGCAACTTTGGCTTTAAAGTGAAAGGCGAAGACTTTGTGAATATTCATACTTTCCAAGATTTTTACAATTATTGCGATACTAAAGTTCAAGAAAAAGCTACAGCTTAATGCTTTAATTATAAATGCATTTTATTAAAACAAAACACAGGGTGTTTTGTTTTTTTATTTAAACTAATATATGGTAAATAAAACTGATACTAAATGGGACGGCCAATCAAAAGGGAAGGTTTTAGGATTTAAGATATTTGTTTTCATATTGAACAAATTTGGATTAAACCCAGCTTATTTTTTATTACGATTTGTTTCCTTTTACTACTTCCTATTTTCCAAACCTAATGTTCATATTAGAAATTATTTTAAAAAAGCCCTTGGTTATTCTAGCTTTAAAGCTTGGTATTCTGTTTATAAAAATAATTTTATTTTAGGTCAAACTATTATTGATAAAGTTGCTGTAATGGCAGGTGCAAAAAATCCATTTCATGTTATACATAAAAATGGTAAAATGCTCGAAGAAATTTCTAAAATTGGAAAAGGTGGTATTTTAGTTAGTGCGCACATAGGAAATTGGGAAGTGGCAGGCCAAGGACTAAACAGACTTAACACAGCCTTTAATATTCTTATGTATTCAAATGAAAAAGAAAACATTAAAGAATACATGGATGGTGTAATGAAAGAAAAAAAAATAAACATCATTGCTATAGACGAAGAAACAAAAAGCCACATTATTGAATTGCATAAAGCATTTACAAATAATGAACTTGTTGTGATGCATGGCGATAGATTTAGAGAAGGTGCAAAAACTATTACAGTTCCATTTTTCGGCTACCCGGCTAAATTCCCAGCAGGGCCATTTATTATGGCTGCTAAATTTGGCGTTCCATTATGCATTGCATTTGCAGTAAAAACAGATAAACACACTTACGAATTTTCGATAGAAGAGCCAATAACTGTTGATAGAGTAAGAGGTGAAGCGCAATTAGAAAAAGTGTGTACAGATTTAGCACATAAATACGTAAGTGCTGTAGAAAAAATGGTTACAAAGCACCCACATCAATGGTTTAATTACTACGATTTTTGGCAAGAATAAATACTAATAAACAAACTCTTTAATTTCTGGCCCAACATGCTCTTTGCTGTGCTCATTGTAAAAAGATACTAAACTCTTATTAAAAGCAGCCACTACCCCACGCATATTTTTCATTTGCTTAAAATCATCAGAGTTACGGGCAATTTTTCTGTATTGAGTTAATTCATTTGCAATATCATCATATAAACCATCTTTATTCAATTTACTATTTACAGCAACGCCTGCTTTAATTTGAAAATAAGGAAATGGATTATGTAACTGAATAAAGTATTTATTCTTTACAATTATCGATGCTTCACGTGCAGCGCTTCCTTGCTCAGATAGTGATTTAGCGTAAGATTCGGGAACAATGCCTATGGATGAATTATACAACACACCCGACTCTGCAATTAAATAAAACGAAGCATTACAAACAATAGCTTCATTTACATTTAATGTTGAGTCTACAAAAACACCAGACAACACGCTTTTTTTTACCGAATCAGACACATCAGAATAGAAAAAATAGACAGGACAAAAATTAAACTCATTTTTATAAGCACTCATTATAATTTTATTTTCTAATTGTGTTTCGCGCTCCATTTTTGTTGCTAAATCAATGTTTCCTTTTGCTTTTAAAGTTTTTATAGCTTTTGAATTTGTTTTTAATCGAACTAATAAGGCGCCGTTTTTTAATGCATTTATTTGAGCATATGCAACCATCCCTTTGATTTTACTAAAATTTTTAAAAGTAGAATCAGTTCTATAATTTTTATAATCTGGTCTGGTTACACCCTCATCTTGAGCATAAGTTACAAAAGACAAGCACAAAAAAAGTATGGCTAAATAACTATTTAATTTCTGAACCATTATTAAAATCGGGTTTTGAAGCGTTTATAAAACTCAATTCACCTTTGCTGTTAGATGCCATCAATATCATGCCTTGACTCTCTATGCCTTTTATTTTGCGAGGCGCTAAATTTACTAGTATACTTACTTGTTGCCCAATGATTTCTTCAGGCTTGTAATACTCAGCAATTCCACTTACTACAGTTCTTTGATCGATACCAGTATCTATTTTTAATTTTAAAAGCTTATCCGTTTTTGGAACTCGTTCTGCCTCCAAAATGGTACCTGTTCTGATATCCATTTTACTAAATTCATCAAACGTAGTTTCAGGCTTTGCTGGCGCAATAACAGTAACTGCATTTGCCTTTTTGCTTTCTTGCAATTTATTAATTTGAGCTTCAATCTCAATATCCTCAATTTTAGCAAACAACAATTCATCTTTATTGATTGTATGTCCAGAGGCTAAATTACTAGTTTGTTTAGCGGCATGCCATTTTAACGCTGGCATATTTAACATTGCAAACAACTTAGTTGATGTAAAAGGAATAAACGGTTCACAAACTATTGCCAAATTACAAGTAATTTGTAATGCAATATTCATAATTGTTTTTACTCGATTTTCATCCGTCTTTATTAATTTCCAAGGCTCTGTATCTGCTAAATACTTATTTCCTAAACGAGCTAAATTCATCATTTCAGCCAATGCTTCCCTAAACTTAAATCCTTCTATTGCACTTGCAATTTTATCAGGGAAAGACGATAATTGCTCAAGAACAAGTAAATCTTCTTTAGTATACGTATCTGCACTAGGCACTACACCGTTATAAAACTTATGTGTTAACACAAGAGTTCTATTTACAAAATTCCCTAAAATAGCAACTAACTCACTATTGTTTTTAGTTTGAAAATCCTTCCAAGTAAAGTCATTATCTTTTGTTTCGGGTGCGTTAGAACAAAGAGTATAACGCAATACATCCTGCTTATCTTCAAATTCAAGCAAATACTCATGTAACCAAACTGCCCAATTACGAGAAGTTGAAATCTTATCTCCTTCTAAATTTAAAAACTCATTTGCAGGAACATTATCTGCCAAAATAAAATCGCCATGTTCCATTAACATGGCAGGGAAAATAATACAGTGAAACACAATGTTATCTTTTCCAATAAAATGAATTAAACGAGTTTCTTTATCTTTCCAATATAATTCCCAATCATTAGGGCGTAATTCTTTAGTAGCAGAAATATATCCAATAGGTGCATCAAACCAAACATAAAGCACTTTACCTTCTGCATCTTTAACAGGAACAGGAACGCCCCAATCTAAATCACGTGTCATAGCACGAGGTTGTAATCCATCACCGCTATCTAACCAGCTTTTACATTGCCCATATACATTTGATTTCCAATCTTTATGCTCATCTAAATAGGCTTGAATCTTTGGTTGTAATTTATCTAATGGCAAAAACCAGTTTTTAGTTTCCTTTAAAATTGGCTTACTACCACTTAATGTTGATTTTGCATCAATTAACTCAGTTGCATTTAAGGTAGACCCACATTTTTCGCATTGATCTCCATATGCATTTGGGTTAGCACATTTAGGACAAGTACCTGTAATATATCGATCGGCTAAAAACTGTTTTACTTCATCATCATAATATTGTTCTGTTACCTGCTCCGTAAAAACACCTTTATCGTATAATGTTCTAAAAAAATCAGAGGCAGTTTGATGATGAATTTTATTTGAAGTACGAGAATAAATGTCAAATGAAATCCCAAACTCTTTAAAAGAATCACCCATCATTTTATGGTATTTATTTACCACATCTTGCGGAGTAATACCCTCTTTTTTAGCTTTAATAGTAATAGGAACACCATGTTCATCGCTTCCACAAACAAACAAAATATCTTCACCTTTGCTTCGTTTATATCTCACAAATATATCAGATGGCAAATAACAACCAGCTAAATGGCCAATGTGAACTGGTCCGTTTGCATAAGGTAAGGCAGAAGTAACAAGAGTGCGTTTATAAGTAGGTGACATAATAAATTCAGATAATCAAATATTGTGTAAAATTGTGTAAAGATAACACTAAAGTAACTAAAATATGGCATTACTAGACAAAGAAATTTGGAAACCAATACGTTCGTTAAAAGGAAAAACAACTAAAAACTATGGGGTTTCTAACTTGGGTAGAATTTGTACCTATACAAAATCTTTAGCCGATAAAACCATCCTTAAATTGCACGATAATGGAGGCTTTCCAACAGTTTCAATAAGAGTAAATTCTAAATCTAAAGCTATTTTTCCGCACAGGGAAGTTGCAAATGAATTTATAAAAAAGCCAAATTCAAAGTATACTTACGTTTTACACCTTAATCATAATAAAAAGAACAATCAGGTAAATAACCTTAAATGGGCTACAAAAGAGCAACAATCAGAACATAATAAAAACAATCCTGTTGTTAAAAAAGCAATTTCTCAAAGAATTTACGCTGGAGCTACTGCTAAAAAACTTACAGATGCAAAAGTTTTAAAACTGAAAACTGAAATATACAATCCAAAAAGAAAACTTACATTAAAGCAATTAGCAGAAAAATATGGTATTGCCGAAATGAATTTATACAGAATTAAATCTGGCCTATTTTGGTATCATATTCATGTTGAAGGTGAGCCAATTCACGAAAAATACAAGTTACATCTTAAAAATGTTGAACTATCAACTAAAAAAGAAACTATTTCAACAGAAAAACCTGCCAAAAAAGAAAAACCTAAAAAAGAAGCTAAAGATTCAAAGAAAAACTTAGTTTCAATTGAAGTAAAAAAGAAAAAAGAAAATAGTAAAAAGAAGAAAAAGAAAAAATGATAATTCCTCCCTATTTAAAAGCTGGTGATGAAGTAATTATTATTGCAAGTGCCAGAAAAATAAGTTCAGAAGAACTAGCACCGGCAATTGAAAAACTCAATAATGCTGGTTTAACAGTAATATTGGGCAAGCACATTTTTGAAATAGAAAATCAATTTGCTGGTACAGACCAACAAAGAACACATGATTTACAATGGGCCTTAGATCATCCTACAGCAAAAGCTATTGTATTTGCCAGAGGTGGTTATGGTACAGTAAGATTAATAAATAGCATTGATTTTAGTCAATTTAAAAAAAATCCAAAATGGATTGTTGGCTATAGCGACATTACAGTTTTACATAATGCCATACTTAACATTGGCATATCAACAATGCATGCAACAATGGCTTTTAGCTTCTCTAAAAACGAAGAGTCAACCACCAGTTTAATAAATACTCTACTTGGTATTCATAAATGTATTTCTTGTGAAGCTAGTATATACAACAAAAACGGTATAGCTAACGCGGAAATTGTAGGTGGTAATTTATCTATACTATACTCCATTGCTGGCACACCGTATGACATAGATACAACCAATAAAATTTTATTTATTGAAGATTTAGATGAATACCTGTATCATATTGATAGAATGATGATGCAACTAAAATTGTCAGGAAAACTAAGTAATTTAAAAGGCATAATAATTGGCGGCATGTCGGATATGAGAGACAATACCATACCATTTGGAAAAACAGCTGAAGAAATCATTAGTGAAGCGGTTAAAGAATACAACTACCCAGTTTGTTTCAATTTTCCAGCCGGACATATAGAAAAAAACCTTGCAATAGTATTTGGAAAAACTGCATTACTAAATGTAGAGGCTAACCAAAGCACACTTTCCTATTTGTAAATTTACTAGTACAGGTAAGCAACCCTGTGCTAAAACCGTTTATATAATAATTTTTAATAATTAGCATTTTTTTAGCATTTTTACTACATAAATCAAAACACACATGAACTTTAAATCTTTACTTTTCTCTTGCTTAACAGTAGGCTTTATTATTGCTTGTACCAATTCTAAAAAAACAACTAAAACTCAAACTGCTGTAATTGAAGAGCCTTCGGTAATGCTTGACACTATTAATATTGTTGCTGAAGAACCAGTAAAAAAAACAATATACCAAGCAACTAACACAAAACTAAGTGATATTATTCATACCAAACTTTGGGTGAGTTTTGATTGGCAAAAATCTCAATTAATAGGAAAGGCAGAATTAACTGTAAAACCTTACTTCTACCCAACAAGTACGTTATACTTAAACGCTCGTGGTATGGAAATAAAATCTGTAAAGCTCTTCGAAAAATCATTAGACTCTAAAGCACCAACTGGTGGAAGAAATTATGAGCAAAAATTAGACTTGTCGGAAAAACCAAATATGTATACTTATAAAAATGATTCATTAATCATTAACCTTGGAAGTGAACATACAAATAAAGAAACTTACTATGTTGTTATTGAATACATAGCAAAACCAAACGAAGTAAAAGAGGCTGGTAGTAAGGCAATTACGAGTGACAAAGGTTTATATTTTATTAATCCTAACAATTTAGAGGAAAACAAAATGCCTCAAATTTGGACTCAAGGAGAAACGCAAAGTAACTCTTGCTGGTTTCCAACCATTGATAATCCAACAGAAAAAATGACAAATGAAATTTACATGACTGTAGATGACAAATACACAACCTTATCAAATGGTTTACTAACTGACTCCAAAAAAAATGCAGATGGCACAAGAACAGATCATTGGGTTATGAACTTGCCACACGCTCCTTACTTAGTAATGATGGGGGTTGGAGAGTTTAAGAAAGTTACTGATGAACCTTGGAATGGAAAAGAAATTAGTTACTACGTTGAAAAAGAATATGAACCACATGCTAAAGCCATTTTTGGTAAAACAAAAAAAATGATAGAATTTTACTCTAAAACATTAGGAGTAGATTACCCTTGGCAAAAATATTCTCAAATTGTAGCTCGCGATTACGTAAGTGGTGCAATGGAAAACACAACAGCTACACTGCATGGCGATTTTATGGTTTACCAAACAACTCGCGAAATTATTGACGGTGCTAAAGGAGAATCTGTTATAGCGCATGAATTATTTCACCAATGGTTTGGCGATTATGCAAGCTGCGAAAGCTGGAGTAACTTAACCTTAAACGAATCGTTTGCTACATATGGCGAATACTTATGGGAAGAATATGAAAATGGAAAAGACGCAGCAGAAGACCATTCGGCAGATTCACGTTTTGGATATTACGCACAAGCTGGTCAAAAACATGTTGACTTAGTTAGATTTGATTATGAAAATAGAGAAGATATGTTTGACGGTATTAGCTACAACAAAGGTGGCCAAATACTTCACATGCTAAGAAAATACATTGGTGATGAAGCATTTTTTGCTTCTTTAAAATTGTATTTAGAAAAAAACAAATTCAAAACTGCAGAAGCACATGACTTACGTTTAGCTGTAGAAGAAATAACTGGTCAAGATTTAAACTGGTTTTTTAACCAGTGGTATTATGCTGCCGGCCACCCCGAATTAGAAATCAACAAAACATACGATGCAGCTAGCAAAAAATTAACGCTTAATGTTAAACAAAATCAAGATTTAAAAACAACACCTTTATACAAATTACCTGTTTATGTTGATATTTACGAAGGTGGTAAAAAAGAGCGAAAACTAATTTGGGTTGAAAATATTAAAAACACTTACACTTTTACAGTTAATTCAAATCCTGATTTAGTAAATTTTGATGCAGAAAGACAGTTATTAGCTAAAATAGAATACCCTAAATCAAAACAAGAATTAATTTTTCAATATAAAAACGCTGCACAATGGGGTGACAGAAACGAAGCGCTTACTTACTTTAATGATAATGTAAATGATACAGAAGTATATGAACTTTTAAAATCCATTGCTGCTAATGACCCTTGGAAAAAATTTAGAACTAAAGCAATTAGTTCTTTAAACTTAGTAGCTAAAGAAAAAGAGTCAGATTTAAAACCTTTATTAATTTCAATTTATAATAAGGATTCTAACACAAAAGTAAGAGCAAGTGCATTAAAAACTTTAGCTTCAAACTATAAAGGTGAAGAATTAAATGCTTTATATGAATCTGCTTTAAAAGAACAATCATACGCAATTATGTCTGAAGGATTTGATGCTATTGCAAGTGCTAATACTGAATTGGCAATGAAAAAAGCAGTTGCATTAGAAAACGAACCATCAAAAGAAATTATGTACTCTATTATGGATTTATACGCCAAAAATGGAACTGACGAAAACAACACCTACTTTAAATCTATTAAAAAGCAATTTAGCGGATTTGAATTAATGAGCTATGGTAATATGTATGGTAAGTTTTTAAAACGTTGTGTAAAACCTGAAACTGCAATTGATGGTGCACAATCTCTTACTAAAATGGCAGCTGGTGATAATAAATACGTGAAATACGCTGCCCAAAAAGTAATGAAGGATAATTTAATTAATGTTTGGCAAAGCAAAGAAGACAAACTAAATGGACAAATTGAAAAAGCTAAAAAAGAAAATCAAGATGTTACTGCATTAACAAATGAATTAAAAACTGTTACTGATACTAAAAAACAAATTGTGGATTTATATAATACTATTAAGAAGTAAATTTCAAATTTTTATCCTAATTAAATAAAAACAAAAACCATGTGTTTAAAAAACAAAATTAAAACATCAGTTATTTTTGCTAGCGTATTTTACTCATCATTTATAATTGCTCAAAATAAATTACTTACCATACAAGAAGCTGTATTAAAAGGACGTACAAGTCTTGCGCCTAAAAGGCTGCAAAGTCTTGCACTTATTGATGGTGCCGCAAAATTTTCTTACATAGAAAACAATACGGTTAAACTTGGTGATAATATTACTGGAAAAACAACAGATTTATTAACTATCAAAGATTTAAACGCAAGTTTAAAAAGTGCAAAAAAAGACACATTAGTTTCTTTGTCAACTATTTCATGGAAAAACGCCAATCAATTTTATTTTAATACTAAAAAAGAAGAAGTTCTTTACTCCATAGATAAAAAAACTATTTCCGAAACTGATAAAAAATCAGAACCAACTGATTTAGAATCCTACGAAAAAGAACCCGTAACAGGAGCTTACACGTTTTGCAAGGACTATAATTTATTTGTTTCTAAAAATGGAAAAGAAACTCAAGTTACAACGGATGGTTCATACACAATTGTATATACAGGTAAAAATGTACACCAAAACGAATTTGGAATTAGCAAAGGAACATTTTGGAGTCCTAACGGTAACTACCTAGCATTTTACAGAATGGATCAATCAGACGTTACAGATTATCCAATCATTGATTGGACAACTCATCCTGCACAAAACAAAAACATTAAGTACCCAATGGCTGGTAATAAAAGCCACCACGTAACTCTTGGTATATATAATGTTAACACTGGTAAAACAATTTATGTAAAAACTGACGCTTCGACAGGCTCAGCAAGCTTCGATAAAGAACAGTACTTAACAAACATATCTTGGGCCCCTGATGAAAAACACATTTACATTGCTGTATTAAATCGTGGGCAAAACCACATGATGTTAAACGAATACGATGCTACATCTGGTAACTTTGTGCATACATTATTTGAAGAAAAAGATTCCAAATATGTAGAACCATTAAATCCAATGTTGTTTTTAAAAACAAACCCAAAACAATTTGTATGGCAAAGCCGTAAAGATGGATACAACCATTTTTATTTATATAATATTGATGGTACTTTAGTTAAACAACTAACTAAAGGTAAATGGGAAGTAAAAGCTGACAATGGATTCAATGAAAAAGGCGACTTACTATTTTTTCATGCCAATGAGCAAAGCCCAGTTAACCAAGATTTTTATAGTGTAAATGTAAAAACAGCAGAAGTTAAACGACTAACTTATGGCAATGGATTTCACACGTGTGTGCTTGATTCTAGAGGTAACTATTTTATTGACAACTACACTAATGTTACTACTCCAAGAGAATACAACATCATTAATACAACCACTAAAAAAGCAGTAAATATTTTTAAAGCAGATAATCCTATTAAGGAATTTAAACTAGGTTCATGGAATTTATTTACAATAAAAAACAACGAAGGAACTGATTTGTACTGCAGAATATTTAAACCTGTAAATTTCGACTCTACAAAAAAATACCCAGTACTTGTATATTTGTATAATGGTCCACACTCGCAAATGGTTACTAATACTTGGATGGCAGGTGGCGAGCTTTGGTACCAATATATGGCTCAAAAAGGATTTATAGTATTTACTGTTGACGGTAGAGGTACTGATTACAGAGGTAAAGAATTTTCGCAAGCAACACACCGCCAACTAGGCACTAAAGAAATGGAAGATCAATTAAAAGGTGTAGATTATTTAAAAAGCTTGCCTTATGTTGATGGAAATAGAATTGGAATACATGGATGGAGCTTTGGAGGATTTATGACAACCTCTTTAATGACTCGCAATCCAGGCGTATACAAAGTTGGCGTAGCAGGTGGGCCAGTAATTGATTGGAGTTATTATGAAATAATGTATACAGAACGTTATATGGATACACCACAAGAAAACAAAGATGGCTATGATAAAAACAATTTATTAAATTATGTAGATAAACTAAAAGGCAAATTGCTAATGATACATGGTGCTCAAGATCCTGTTGTTGTATGGCAACATAGTATTATGTATCAAAAGAAAGCAGTTGATAAAGGCATACAATTAGACTATTATGTGTATCCAGGCCATGAACACAATGTACTAGGAAAAGATAGAGCTCACTTAATGGAAAAAATCACTAACTATTTTATTGAAAATTTGTAGGTAAATTGTGCTTATCTTTATTTAAAACGATTGTTTTACCTAAATGCAACCTTATATCAAAATAATTTTTATTTGTTTTGTAAGTCTTTTAACTTCATGCATAAGGCATGGAGCAGAAAGTGTTGATGTGAAATTTAAAAGCTATGAATTTTACCCTGCATATTCAACACTAGATACAAGCTATTACCTTGTTTCTTATGAAAATAAAAGCGATGAAATTTTAAAAAATCCATACTTAAGAATTTCAGTAAAAGACACATCCGATAAAGTATTTAAAAAAATAATTTTCTCAGATTCAAAAAATTTCAATAGTGTAAATCCTAACAGTTCCTTTACAGTAAAATTTAATGTAACCAATGATATTGATTTTACCAAGGTTGGAAAAATAAAATTTTTCTTATCATGGACAAACTCCAAAAACAAAACATCGGTAAGAAGAACAATCCGCTATTTCTAACTTCAATTCATCTTATAGTCCTGTTTCCTTTACTAAAGTTGCTTCATCTATTTCCCCATCATGCGTCCAAACAACTTTACCCTCTTTGTATAATTGCAAAACAGGTAAAGCTTGTATGTTATTTTCCTTCAGCAAATTTTTATTTTCATCTGCATCTATTTTAATAAAATCCATTTTGTCTTTTCGTTTTTCATAAAACGCTTGTAACATAGGGGCCATTTTAATACAAGGTTTACACCATTTAGCATTGTAATCTATAAGCACATATTTTGAAGTGCTTACCAGCTTAGTAAACTCATCTTTTGTCATGCCCGCAGATACAGGTTGAGCAGTTCCATCATCAAGCGGCTTATTTGACCCCGACCATTTCATTATACCGCCCTGCATATTGTAAACTTCAACAAATCCCTTATCTGCCATTACAGATGCTGCCGAGGAACTTCTTCCACCTGATAAACAATACACTAAAACTGGTTTTGTTTTATCCAATTTAGCTAATTGACTTTCAAATTCAGACGAATTAATATTATAATTTAAAGCGCCCTTTAAATGCCCTTGACTAAACTCATCGGGTGTTCTTACATCTATTAATTGTACGGCAGGTAACTCCGCAATTTTTTTCTCAAAATCATCAACAGATAGTGTTGTATTTATTTGAGTTCCACCTTTACTTTGATTGGAAGCATTTTGGCAAGAAGAAACACTTGCTGCCAAACACAACACAGTTGCATAAAATATATTTTTCATTTTAATTTTTAATTTTTAATTTTTTACAATTAGCACAAGCAATTTACATCTAACCAAGATCCACCATTTACACAATCAATACCATGTTGCTTTAAATAAACAGTTGCTTGAGCACTTCTTCCACCCGATGCACAACATAATACAATGTGTTTCATGCTATTAAATTCTTGCAAGCGTTGTGGTATTTCTTGTAAAGGAATATTTACACTTCCTACTACATGACCACCCATAAATTCGCTTGGTGTTCTTACATCAATAATGGTTGCTTTTCCAGCTTTTACTAATTCTTCAATGTTTTGCATAATCTATTTTTTATTTTGTTTCTGTATCTGAGCCGGTTTTAGACTCATTGTTTTCTTTTCTAAAAATTCCAAATCCTATTGCTCCAAGTAAAACGCCATAAATGGTACTATTAATAGGGCTTGAAGTAATTGCGCATGTGCCTGAAGCACAACCAACAAAATACCAATAACACCACCCTGCTACTGCTCCCACTAGTGCTCCAATAAGCTCTAATTTATATTTACCAATTAATTGTTTCATAGTGCAAAAGTAAATATCAAAAACACAATACTATGTAACAAGTGTTGCATAAGTAATTTCCATAAAAAAAGCTCGTTCCATTATTGAAACAAGCTTTTTATTTTATTTATATAGTTTTACTTATTGAGAAATTTTTTCAATTAACTCAGTACTAATACCAGTAGAACTATATCCACCATCATGATACAAGTTTTGCATTGTAACCATACGTGTTAAATCCGAAAATAAACTAACAGTATAAGCAGCACAATCATCTGCACTTGCATTACCTAATGGCGATTGCAAATCGGCAAACGTATAAAAATCAGAGAACCCTTTAATACCACCACCAGCAGTTGTTTTTGTTGGTGATTGTGAAATTGTATTAATACGCACTTTCTTTTGTTTACCATAGTGGTATCCAAATGTACGAGCAATACTTTCTAACATAGCTTTAATGTCAGCCATATCAGTATAAAATGGATACGTACGTTGTGCAGCTATATAAGATAATGCAACAACTGAAGCATGTTCGTTTAATGCATCTAATTTGTGAGCTGCAGCCAATAATTTATGGAAAGATAATGCAGAAACATCAATTCCTTTTTGATAGTAATCGTAATTTAATTCGGTATAAGGAATGTTTTTACGAATATTTACACTCATACCAATTGAATGTAAAACAAAATCAATTTTACCTCCTAATACATCCATCGAGTCAGTATACAATTTTGTAACCTCCTCCATGTTAGTTGCATCTGCTGGAATAATTTTTGAACCAGTTTCTTCAGCCAATTTATTTATTTCTCCCATACGCATAGCAATTGGAGCATTGGTTAGTGTAAATGTTGCACCTTCTTCATGGCATTTTTGAGCCACTTTCCATGCAATTGAATTTTCATCTAAAGCACCAGTAATGATACCTCTTTTTCCTTTTAATAAATTATAAGCCATGAGTTTAGTTTTTTAATTTTTAATGGGGCAAATATACAAAGAAACTATCAAAAAATAAGCACTCTCAATTACAGACTCAAAGGCTTAATAATTTCATCTTCGGTAAAAAAATACTGTGGTTTTGTTGACTTTCTTAATGATAAATAATTATTATAAGATTCAGAAAACTGTTTACGTTGAGTGATTACTTCTTCGTAATTACCATTTAATCCAATGAGCAACTCACAAGCTTCTCTCACTGCAAACTGCCCACATTGAGAACCAGTAATATAATCAGCTAACTTATGTTTAATAACGTATTGATTTAATAAAGGATTTGCATTGCGAGGTATGAAAATTCTTACTCCACAAACTTCTGCTAAACTTAAATCCAAAACATCATCAAACACAAAACAAATTTCATTTGGTTCAATATTAAATTCTTTACATAAATGTTCTGTTGCCGTTAATTTATTGGCACATTTACTATACGATAAATGAAAACGCTCTCTGTGCACAAAAGTAAATGCAGCCTTATTGTTTTCGCCCGAAATAATTGCAGTAACAGGAATATCTTTATTATTTAAAAAATACGAAAACCTCAATAAGTTACTTCCCATACTATCCGCTTCATTAAACTCACTTTGCAAATTAGCATCTTTTGATGCATTTGTAAATACTCCGTCCCAATCAAACACAAAGGCTTTTACGTGCTTCAGTTTTTCAATAATAGTAGCTTCTGGACTAATAAATTGCCCTCCAATCTCACTAAATAATTGTGTAAAATGCGACATATAATTACTATTAAGCGTTAACTAAAACGCGGCTAAACCACATTTTCTTTACATCATTTTGTATTGCTTCATCTACTTCAATTCCATTTTGATGAACTACACTATCATAAGGTTCTTTTAAATTCATCTTATATGGGTCAACTTGAAGTGTTAAACTTGTATCATTAACTTTATGACTTATTAATCTAAACATTTCTGCCGCTACTTTTTCTAATAACACCATGTTTTCTGCAACCTTTGTTACTATTTGACTAGCAGTATGTGACGTGTCAATTCCTTGTTGGAATTTTTTCAAGTAATCCAAATCCAACGGATCAATATATTTATGAGAATATACGCCGTGCTCATTTGGTAACCAATCTAAAAACATATCTTGAACTGATTTGTTCAATTTACCAAATTTTCTACCTAAACTATTTTCAGAAACAAATAACTCTTTTAATACTTTTAAATCAGTAAATCCTTTATTTGTAAATAACATACATGGAACAGACCAATAAATTGCCCAATCCCAAAATATTTTAAATACCATTATCTGAGAACTTCCCATTAACTTATATTTATCTTGGTAAATTGGCAACCAATCTTTAAACCATGATAAATGTGTTTGCTCATAAATTTGTGCACGCACAGTAATATCTTCACCACGTGCATCCCTTAAAATTAAATCGCTCAACCAAGTGTTATTTAAAGAAATAAAATCGCTACCAGGTGAATAAAATGGATCTAAAAATAAACCTGCTTCGCCAGTAACTGCCCACCTATCTGATGAATACACTCTATTGCTATCATGCGCAAAATGTTTTAATATTCTAAAATCTAATAAATCATCTTTTGGAGGGCAAACATATTTAGCGGCCTGTGGTTCATGTTTCTTAATCCACTCTACTGCTTTTTCGTAAGTATTAATTGTTTCAAATGGATGTATATCTTCATCTGCAACAATACCTATACTAGTATTTTTAGAACCCAATGGAATTACCCATAACCAATATCCTTTATCAATAAAATGTACAGTACTTAAATACCTTAACTTTGGCGCTAAAAACGTTTTCCATTTTTCGTTTGTGCTCCATTCATCAATATCAACAACTCCTTTTACTCTAAACCATGCCGAATTTACGTTATGTGGGCACTCTTTTTGAAACCCTAATTTTCTTTTTAATAAACTAATCCTACTTGTAGCATCTACAAACCATTTAGTTTTAACTGTTTTATCTTGGCGTTCATGTGCATAAATAACTTCATGTTCCTCTTTACCAAAAACCACATCTTTAGCTCTTGCAGCCAATATAAAATCTGTACCTAATTCTTTAGTGTACTTTTCTAAATAATTTTCAAATGTTCCTCTATCAAGCTGATGACTTGGCGTTGGTAATTTTAGGCGTGGCCCTAATTCTACTCTGTTTGACAATTCTGTTTTATCACCATCCGTAAAAAAGAATCGCAACCCATGCTTAGGCAACTCAAACTCTTCTAAATAATCTTTTAACCCCAAAACCTCTCGGTAATAATGGGTTGCTAACTCAACAGTTGATTCACCCACTTTATGAGCTGCAATTGCTGCTGCTTTATCTCTACTTTCTAAAATTAAGATAGAAAGATTAGGATTGGCTTGTTTTAATTGTATTGACAAGGTTAAACCAGCAAGGCCACCACCAGCTATAACTACATCATATTGATTTTGCATATTGTATTTGCTTTGTATACAAAAATACAAAGTTTTAGTATAAAAACTAATTGATTAATCACTAAATCAATGCCTTGCAGATCTTAACAATTGAACAAACTAATTCTCTCCTACCCTTTTATTTGCAAATTTAGGAGTTGCATTATTTAATAATTTCTTTCAACTCATTATTACAAACTTTAAAAAAAACATTCCTTTTGAAAATTTTGACAAATCCATTACAGAATGAAATATGTCTAATAAAAAAACCTTTAGCTGCAATAAACAACTAAAGGTTTAATCAAATTTATATTTTAATTAATAATTAATCTACAATTACTTTTTGAATGTTACTGCCTCTTTTTGTAGTAAGCTTAACAAAATACAAACCACTTGTAAAACCACTTAAATCAATTTCTTTTGAGTTAGATCCAACCTCAACATTTAAACTAATTGTTTTTACATTTTCACCTAATGCATTCACAATAGTTGCAGTTACGTTTTCGGAAATAGGTGAATCGAAATTAATAATTGTATTGCTAGTTGTTGGATTTGGATATAATGTAAACTGTAATTTGTTTAATTCTTTTTCAGTCACACCAACATAAGAAATTTTATTTATTTGTACATTTTTGTCATAACTAGTTGTAACCCCATCACTACTAATATCGTTTGTTACAGTTAAAAGAGGAAACTTACTCATTGCGTTTAACCATGAATAGCTAGTGCTAGTTGTTGTTTGTGATCCAAAGCCACCAAAATTGATAACCACATCTTGTACAATTTTTACTTTTAAAACATTATTGAAGGAAAGCCCGCTTGGCAAATTTAATGTTCCTGTGCCTACGCCTGTTGCAGTAATTGTTCCTGTGATATCAACAGTTATACCAGAAAATGTACTAGTTGAAGAAAATGTATCAGCACTTGAACTTCCAAAACTAAAAGGAATTGTATATAATGTTGCAGGATTAGAAAAATTAATAATGTTAGTTCCTGAGCTCGAGCCTAATAAATTTGCGCTAGAAGCTGAATAATTAAAATAATTATAATCACCAGGAGTAGTAGATACCGATGAGGCAATTGTAGCCGATGGAAAAGAACCACCATATGGTGTAGATGACGGAGTAACATAGCTTTCAGTAGTTAATGTAGGAGTGCTTACATTTAAACTCGTGTAATTCCAAAGTTGGCCAGCTCCATTTGTACCAATACCAACACCAGTTGTATCAATTAAGTAATATTCATTTTTATCTCCTGCAACAGGATTATTTGTAGCTGTTATAGTAAATTGAGCATTTACAGATGCCAAAAACATTATTGAAATTGCCGTTAAGTATATTTTCTTCATAGTATTTTTTCTTTCAAATATACTATCTTTTACTATTTTTTAAAAGCAAACTATTTGTTAAAAATCATTAACTTCACGCCACAAAATTCTACAAATATGACACGCACAAAAATTAAAGACATTTTAAAAGGAACACAAATTAACCAAACAGTTAATGTAAAAGGTTGGGTAAGAAATTTTCGTAATAATTCTTTTATTGCATTAAACGATGGTTCTAGTATTAATAATTTACAAGCTGTTGTTGATTTTGAAAAAACTAACGATTCTATTTTAAAACGTATAACTCCTGGCGCGTGTATTAGTGTTACTGGTACTTTGGTTGAATCTCAAGGCAAAGGACAAAGTGTAGAAATTAAAGTGAGCGACATTGAAATTTATGGAGATAGTGAATCGGATGTTTTAAAACCAAATGCTTATCCATTACAACCAAAAGCACACTCATTAGAATATTTAAGAGAGATTGCTCATTTACGTTTCCGTACTAATACCTTTGGTGCTGTTTTTAGAGTGCGCCACACATTAGCATACGCAATACACAAGTTTTTTAATGATAAAGGATTTGTGTATTTACATACACCAATTATTACCAGTAGCGATGCCGAAGGTGCTGGAGAAATGTTTAGAGTAACAACTTTAGACCCTAAAAATCCACCGTTATCAGAAGCTAACGAAGTTGATTTTAAACAAGATTTTTTTGGAAAAGCTACAAACCTTACCGTTTCTGGTCAATTAGAAGGGGAACTTGGCGCCATGGCTTTTAGTGATGTATATACATTTGGTCCAACTTTTAGAGCAGAAAACTCAAACACCACTCGCCATTTAGCTGAGTTTTGGATGATAGAACCAGAAATGGCATTTTATGATTTAAAAGATAATATGGCTTTAGCAGAAGAAATGCTGAAATACGTTATTACTTATGCTTTAGAAAACAATAAAGAAGATATAGAATTTTTATCGCAACGTTTATTAGACGAAGAAAAAAATAAGCCTCAAGCAGATAGAAGTGAATTATCTCTTTTAGAAAAATTAAACTTTTGTTTAGGTAATGAGTTTGCAAAAATAACATATACCGAAGCCATTGATATTTTAAGAGAAAGCAATCACAATAAGAAAAAGAAATTTCAATATATTATTGATGGTTGGGGTGCAGATTTACAAAGTGAACACGAGCGTTACTTAGTTGAAAAACATTTTAAGAAACCAGTAATTTTAACGGATTATCCAAAAGACATCAAATCGTTTTACATGCGCCAAAATGAAGATGGAAAAACAGTTGCTGCTATGGATATTTTATTCCCTGGTATTGGCGAAATTATTGGTGGCTCACAACGTGAAGAACGATTAGAGAAATTAGAAAACCGCATGAATGAAATGCACATACCAACGCACGATTTACAATGGTATTTAGATACCCGCCGTTTTGGAACATGCCCGCATGCAGGCTTTGGCTTAGGCTTTGAGCGTTTGGTATTATTTGTAACAGGTATGACAAATATTAGAGACGTAATTGCTTTCCCAAGAACGCCTAATAATTGTGAGTTTTAGAGATTTGTTTGGTTGTTGGTGAAAACACAAACAATGGCATTGAAAAAAAGTAGTGTCGAAAGAAAGCTATTTACAGTTATTAGAATAGGTGAAAAATAAATTAAAATGAGTAGTTTTTATATAAAAATAGAAATGTTAAAATCACCTCAATATCCTATATTTTGTTCTCTTGGTGTGATAAAATCACCTCAATAAGTAAGTTAGCTGTAAGCCAAGACAAAAATGAAATTTTTAACATCAATTATATTAATATTAAGTTTCTCATGCCAGGACAAGAAACTTTTAACTCACTTAGATTGTGAAAATGACACTAAGGCGATTATCAACTATGTGAAAGCAGGTGAATATGACAAATTACATATGGTAATTTCAAAGTATGAAAATCTTAAAAAACGAAATGTTACAGAACAAGATTTAATTGCTGAGTTTAGTTCTCTTAAACAATGGCTAAAGGAAAATTCAGGTGAATTGACTTTTAAAACTTATGAAGAGAAGTCTGTTCAAGAAAGCAATTGGGGTTCTTGTTTTGTTCGAGTATATTCAGACTCTATCATAATTTATGAGGGCAAATATACTAAGCAGTATTCGGACAATTTTCAGCTAGACCAATTCAATAATGAAATCAAACCCAATATAAGAAAAAAGGCATCAGACTTGCCTGCTCCACCGAAAAAGTAATTGGCCAACAGCTAACAGCACCTAAAACTTATGCGGGCGACATCAAAGCATTTGCAAATTCAAGGTCGCTCCGCGAAACATATTTTCATTTTGCAAATGCATAGAAACATAGTATCTTTATTTAAACGTTTCGGTAGACAGTGTTTCAAATCCGCACAAGTTCTAGCTGCAAAACGTTAGCAACAATACCATATGCTCTCAGCCATTATTAATGTTATCACCAACAATAATTCCCTTAATAATGCAAATAATGTTAAGTCAACTAAGCAAATGAAAATCCTATGCCTAAAAGTTTTATTTTTATAAATAAACTAATAGCACATTTTTATGAAATCAACCATCCTGTTTTTAACGCTCTTATTTAGTTTATCATTCAATAGTTTTGTTGCACAAACAGAACTACCAGCACTCAATAAAAAAACAGTAGAATTTTGTACAAAATCAATGGGCAAAAAAGTTGATAGAGGCGAGTGCTGGGATTTAGCAAAGTTTGCATTAGATTATGCAGGCGCAACCTGGGAAGCTCCCTTTGATTTTGGAAAAATTGTAAATCCAAAAAAAGACACCATTTTGGAAGGTGACATCATTCAATTTGAAAAAGTAAAATTAAGTAACGGCACAAGTTTTCCGCATCATACAGCCATTGTATATAAAGTTTTAAGTTCTGGTAAATACTTAATAGCTCACCAAAATTTTAATAATGCAAAAAAAGTAAGCACACTAGAATTAGATTTAAGTTTATTAACAAAGGGCTCTATCACATTTTTTAGACCTAAATAACTATGATTTATTTTATGTCAACTAAACCAATATATTATTTACTATTTATTTCAGTTGTGTTTAGTTCTTGCAATGGTCAAGAAAAACCAAGACAATTAACTGATAACATAGATAAATCAATTCCTCAAAAAACAGGTTACCCTAAAATTATAATTGATAAAACTACAAGCGAATACCGTAGCGTGTATTGTAGTTTACAAGACAAGGCTGGTAATATTTGGTTTGGCACTACGGGCTACGGCGTATATTGTTTTGACGGGAAATTATTTACTCAATATACTGTGAAAGATGGCTTAAGTCATAATAACGTTTATAGCATATTAGAAGATAAAGCAGGCAACATTTGGTTCGGTACAACAGATGGTATTAGTATTTACAACCGTAAAAAAATTACTCAAGTTAAACTTCCCGAAAACTTTACACCAAGTTCAAGCAACGATTGGTATGGCAACGAAAACTCTACCAAAAAAACCGTTTGGAGTTTATTTCAAGATAAAAAAGGAATAATTTGGATAGGCTCAGGAGATGGCGTGTTTTGTTATGATCCTTCGGCAGGGCTCAGTACAAGTTCCAAAAATTACACTCGTTTTTTAGACAATTATTTACTAGTTAATAAAGAAAATCTTCACCTTAAAATGGTTGATTGTATATTAGAAGATAAAAGTGGTAATATTTGGTTTGGCTCTGGGATGCCTCCAGGTATGGAAGGTATTTGCAAATATGATGGGAAAACCCTTGTTAGTTTTAAACCCGAAAATGAAGGTTGGATACGTAACATCATAGAAACAAAAAACGGAGACCTTTTATTTACAACACGTCGCAAAGGCATTTGCCGATACGATGGAAAAAACTTCACTTATGTTACTCATCCAAAAGGAATAATACCAAGTTCTATGATGAGTTGTTTAGAAGATACAAAAGGCAACACTTGGTATACCTCAGATTATGGAAAGCAAATAAACGATACGCTTGGCGGCATATGGAAATATGATGGGAAAATATTTACCAAATATTCTACTAAAGAAGGTTTAACAAACAATTCCGTTTTTATGGTTTTTGAAGATAGAAATGGAAATATTTGGGTTGGCACCCGTAATATGGGGTTGTATAAATTTGATGGAAAAACATTTACAAGTTTTACTGAATAGATATTCCAGTAAAGCTAATTAGCAAAACATTATTATATTGTATTTTCTTAATTTCTGAAACCATCAAAATGACAACTACCTTTTTTGAAACACAAACAAAATTTAGAGAATGGTTAGAAAAACACCACAATAAGGAATCAGAACTTATTGTTGGTTACTACAAAGTAGCAAGTGGCAAGCCATCAATAACATGGTCAGAATCTGTTGATCAAGCTCTTTGTTTTGGTTGGATTGATGGAGTTAGAAGATCCATTGATAATGAAAGTTATTGCATTCGTTTTACACCACGAAGAAATAATAGTATTTGGAGTGATATTAATATCAAAAAAATTGAAGCTTTAACTAAATCTGGACTTATGAAACCTGAAGGACTTCATGCCTTTAATTTAAGAACAGAAAATAAATCTAGAATTTATTCTCACGAAAAAGAAGTTGCAATTCTAGAAGTCAATTACGAAAAGTTATTTAAAAAAAACGAACTAGCTTGGAACTATTTTAATGAACAAACATCATCATACAAAAAGGTAATAGTACATTGGATAATGAGTGCCAAACAAGAAAAAACTAAACTATCACGACTCGAAAAAATTATTAAAATAAGTAGCGAACAAAAACGAATGAAGTAAATAATAATAATTTATTTTCCCAGCATCTTTGCAACGTACTTCCCAACAATATCAAATTCCAAATTTACAGCATCACCCATTTTTAAAGTTTTAAAAACTGTATTTTCATATGTGTAAGGAATAATACAAACAGAAAATGAGTTTTCCTGAGAATTTACAACCGTTAAACTAGTTCCATTAATTGTAATAGAACCCTTTTCAACCGTTAAATTATTTGATGCATTATTATATGTAATTGTGTAAGTCCAACTTCCATTATTATCAATAATATTTGTAACAGTTCCTGTTTCATCAACATGCCCTTGCACAATATGCCCATCAAATCTGCCATTAGCAGGCATGCAACGTTCTAAGTTTACACTATCACCAACATTCAAATTTCCTAAATTTGTTTTTTGCAAGGTTTCTTCAATTGCTGTAACTGTATATTGCTTATTATCAATACTTACTACTGTAAGACAAACGCCATTATGCGCAACACTTTGGTCAATTTTTAACTCATGAGTAATTGCTGAACTAAATGTGAAATGCACATTAGATTGCTCTTTTGCAATACCTTCAACTTTAGCTAAAGTTTCTATAATTCCTGTAAACATAAGGTAAATTTAAATATTTTTTTAAACCTAGAGCCTAATTAAATTTATATTGTTTTTTTAATAATAATCAAAAAGCTCTAGCTACATTTGTCATTATAAGTTAAACAATACATTAAAAATTATTACAAATATGTTTACAGTTCAACAAATACAAAATGCACATTTAAAAGTAAAATCTGGTTCCGATTTCCCAAGTTATATAAAAGAAATTAAATCCTTTGGCGTATTAGGTTTTAAAACTTGGGTAACTAATAGCGTAACAGAATATTTTGGAGCAAATAATTTCACAACCAATTCACTGCCTAAATATGAAAGCTTGGTAATTTCTGATGTTTGTAATCCTACAACATTTATTCAAAACTTAAAAGCTCACCAAAAAGGAGAAACAGACTATTACACATTTTGCACTCACTGTGCTGAAACTGGTATTGAATATTGGATAGTAGACCTCAACAAAATGACTTGCACCTATTACAACAAATCACAACAAGAAGTACTTGTAGAAAAAATCCCTGAATAAATTATTTAGGCATCCCTCAAATAATCTAATGATTAAAAAATCGGTGGTTTAATTTTAGTGAGGTGCGGTTGGCTCTGGCAAAACGGTGCGAAATCCTAGTTTTTCAGGTGGAGCTGAAGCAGAGGAAGTGCGATGAAAAACGGATTTGGCGTTTTGCCTAGATTTTTTTGTTTCTTTTTTCATCATGGAAAAAAGAAAAATAAAA
>ERZ724520.30-NODE-30-length-73850-cov-27.388509_pt1 | contig 73850 bp, 63 predicted proteins | sample MGYA00376053_ERZ724520 | MGnify/ENA primary metagenome ERZ724520 (study PRJEB28724, sample SAMN07190886) | activated sludge metagenome | isolation source: activated sludge of sewage treatment plant in Hong Hong | place: USA: Christiansburg, Virginia | collected...
CGGCTCGTCCGGCCTCGATCTCGGCGATCAGCTGGCGCATCGTGCGCTCGGCTTCCCGCTTGGAGCCCTTCACCGACTTCGAGCGGTACCGCTTCTTACCGGCGTCATCGGTGCCCAAGAACAGGCGGATCTCCCACGACCCCGACGGCAGCCTTCTGAGTGACCCGCGCATGTGTCCCATCCTGTCAGAACCCAGCTCCTGGATGGGATGAGGGATGGGATGGCGGTTCGGATGGGATGGATTGCTTGGATTTCGCCGGCCGGCTAATCCAGCTATTCTCCATTCCCCCGTAGGGGATGCAGATGGCGGAGGGAGGGGGATTCGAACCCCCGGAGGCTTGCACCTCAACGGTTTTCAAGACCGTCGCAATCGTCCGCTCTGCCATCCCTCCATTCACCACCTTAGAGCCGGTTGGCGGGCGGCAGCGAAGCGGTCGGGCTGCTGCGCAACCGACAGGTTGGCGGGCATACCCCTGACCGCGCAGCCGTCGACATTGCGCCACACTGGTGCCCATGAGCGACGCCACTGCAACCTCCACCGCCACGCCCGGCTCCAGCCGGTTGTACTTCCGCCAGCTACTGGCCGGCCGGGACTTTGCCAAGAACGACCCGATCGCCCGGCAGATGGTGAACTTTGTGTACGCCATAGGTGACCGCCAAACCGGCGAGGCCGTGCTGGTGGACCCGGCTTACGCCCCCGGCGAGCTGGTCGATGTACTTGAGGCCGATGACATGATGCTGACCGGGGCCTTGGTGACCCACTACCACCCCGACCATTCGGGTGGGGACATGATGGGCCACAACATCGCTGGGGTACGCGAGTTACTAGAACGCGTGGAGGTTCCGCTGCACATCCAGGGCGATGAGGTGGAGTGGCTGCGCAAGGTGACCGAGGTTTCCGACGACCAGCTGCACACCCACACATCGGGCGATGTGGTGATGGTGGGCGAAGTGCCGATCACGCTGATACACACACCCGGTCACACACCCGGCAGCCAGTGCTTTCTGGTGGAAGGCAAGCTGGTGGCGGGCGACACACTGTTTTTGGAGGGCTGTGGCCGAACCGACCTGCCCGGCGGCGACCCGGCGGCGCTGTACGAGAGCCTGACGCAACGACTGTCAAGAGTTTCCGACGACACCACGCTGTACCCAGGCCACCTGTACTCGGCCGAGCCATCGGCATCGATGGGCGATACCCGCACGCACAACTTCGTTTTCGCGCCCCGCAATGCCACCGAATGGATGGGCATGTTCGGACGATAGGCATTATCAGGCGTTGGAGAGCGACCGGGCGTACATCACCCACTGTTGAAGAGTGCCTACCTGCAACTTGCTGGTCACGGGTATCTGGGTGAGTAAGGACGTGTCTCGCACGGTCCAGTTCAACCCAGCCGAAGGGGCCGACCCCGAAGGAGTCACCACGTAACCCGGGCAGACGGTGATATCACCGATCTGGACCAACGGCTGAGATCCGACCGCTGCAACAGGCGGTGGTGCAGAAAGCCAGGTAATGCGACGTCGTCGGCGTGTGACGGTTGCACATCTTCTTCAGGCATGTGAATCCTCCGGACGACCTTCAGATTGCACCTACCTGCCGGATGCCAACCGCAAGGGATGGGCCCGACTCTTCACCGACGAACCTGGCAAGCTGTGGCCATGACCAACGAGGCCGGAACGGGAAGCGCACAGGGCGACCGCCCGGCCGCCCACGATGACCCCGACCGCCTGGACGACCCTGGATGGACCCGGCACCACGAAAAGCGGGAGGTAACCACAAGTCCGCTCGGTGACCGGCTGCCACCCTGGTACCCGCGAGCCCTGATCTACACCGCGCTCACCGTGGCCTCGCTGGTGCTGCTGCGGGTCACGATCTACCTGCTGCGCGACCTGCTTTTGATGCTGATGGTGGCGCTGTTTCTGAGCTTCGCCATGGAACCGGCGGTGAACTGGCTGGCCGACCGCGGATGGCGCCGCGGCGCCGCCACCGGCCTGGTCTTTGTGGTGGTGCTGTTGGGCGGCGCGCTACTGACCTACGCGATGGTTGACCTGGTGATCAGCGAAACCAGCCGGCTGGTGGACGACGCGCCCCGCTACGTGCGCGACACCACCGACTGGGTGAACCGCAGGTTCAACACCGAGGTGACATCCGACGACCTCGTCAGTCAGATCGAGACCTACCAGGGCGACTTGTCCACCATGGCCACCAACGTGGGTGGACGTGTGGTCACGCTGTCGGCGGCCGCGGTTGGCGCTCTGTTCCGGCTACTCACCATTGGGCTGTTCGCCTTCTACCTGACCGCCGACGGCCCAAAGTTTCGCCGGACCATCTGCAGCCGCCTGCCACCCGACCGGCAGCGCATGGTGTTGGACCTGTGGGAGTTGGCCATCGCCAAGACCGGCGGCTACCTCTACAGCCGGATAGTGCTCGCTGCACTGTGCACCATATTCAGCTGGGTGGCCATGGAGGTTCTGGGTGTGCCCTACGCGTTGGCCTTGGCGTTGTGGATGGGCGTCCTCAGCCAGTTCGTACCCGTCATCGGCACCTACCTGGCCGGCGCTCTGCCCATTCTGATCGCCCTGCTGAACGCCCCGATCGCCGCCTTGGCGCTGCTGATCTTCTTCACCGTGTACCAACAGTTGGAGAACTACCTGTTTGCCCCCCGGGTGACCGCCCGCACCATGAACATTCACGCTGCGGTGGCGTTTGGATCGGTGATCGCCGGCGCCAGCCTCATCGGCCCCGTCGGCGCCCTGCTGGCCCTGCCCGTAGCAGCGATCGTGCAGGCGTTCCTCTCGGCGTTCCTGCAGCGACACGAGGTGGTCACCTCTGAACTGACCGCCGTCTCGATGTCGCAGGGCGACGAAGACGATCTACGGGGCCCAGGTGGCATGGGCGACCTGGGTGAAGAGCTGTGGAACGATCCGGCAGGCGCCTCGCGGGGCGAAACCCCCAGCGGCGAGTTCTTCAGTCGGATGCTTCGTCGAGCAGTCGAGCGACGTCGTCACCCACACTCACCTGACCCTCAGTCCGATAGTGACCCGCCCGCTCGCTGAGCCGATCGGGCTCGTACAGGTAATTGGCCATCAGGGTGAGCGACCGTGCCACACCGTCGTGGGTTCGGTTGGCACCCCAGCACAGCCGTGCCAGCTGCGCCCCGTTGCCCAAGTGGAAGTTGGCCACCGGATCGGGTGACCGGCCGCCGGCGTCGGTGTCGGTGAGGTACTCCGCCGCAAGCTTCAGGAAACGGCCCCCATACCGGGCCGCCTCGTCGCTGACCATCCAGATGTCGTCGCTCAACAGCCGCTGAACCTCGTCCGCCGGGCGGTTCATGCCAAGGGTGCCGAGCATCGTGCGGGGGGGTTGGTCGATGGCGCCCGCGCCGGCCACGCCTTCGGGCGGCGCCGCACCGGCGCCCGAAAATTCCTCATGGTCCTCATCGCCGGAGATGGTGGCCAGCACATGCTGTGCGAACGAAGGGACGGGCGACAACGTCACATAGGTCGACACCGTCGGGTGCGTGGTTCGCAACTCGTTCACGGTTGCTTTGATGAGCTCATTTCCAAAGCCCATACCGGCCAGGCCGGGCTGCGGGGACGAAATACTCCAAAACACGGCCGTATCGGCCCGGTCGACGGGCACGGTGCCGGCATGCGGGCCGATGATGCGATCGAGAGAGTCCGGGATGCCCTTGGTGAACGCCAACCACACGAACGCCAACGGCTCACCGTGCATACCGGGGTGGAACAGGGCGAACGCCGCCCGGTCGTCTGCCAAACGACTTCGCAACTGGTCGATCGACTCGATGGGGTGCACCTTCTCCAGCGCGGCCACCCGCTGCAACAGACTGGCGGGCGTATCCCAGTCGAGGCGCCGCAGCTCGATCAGGGCCGGGGTCATCAGCACCTGCAATCGGGCCTGCACCAACAGATCCAAAGCAGATGCCGCAGCATCGTCGTCGCGGGCGGCCACGTCGATGGCAGCGGCCCGCAACTCGACCAGGAACCTGACACCCCCGGGGGCGGCACCCAACTCGTCGAGGATGGCATCAGCACGCGTGCGAACCGCCCGTTGCGCATCGGCCAGCAGCTCGAGGCGCTGCCGGGCCGGTGCTCCGACCTCGGGGGAGGAACTGCCCAACACGCCGAGGGCCACACGCTGCGCATCGTCGGGGAGTGCACCCTCGGCCAGTGCCCGCAGCAGGTTGGCCCGAGCGGGTGGCACGTCCTCCGCCCACAGGGTGACCAACTCGGCGGCAAGCCGTCGGCGACCCGACAGCTCGGTGGTGTCGGTCAGCCGCTTGAACACCCGATCGAGACGGCCCAGGTCACGGCTTGACAGTTCGTGGTGCTCGGCCGGATTGCGCGGGCTGCGGCTCCAAACCCCGATGCGTTCGAATACGCCCTGCAGACCAGAGCGGCCGCGCCGCGCGTTCATGGGGTGTCGGAGGCCTCGGGGGCGGGCGGCCGGTACACCGCCACCAACAGGCCCACTCCGCCAAGAATGCCAAGCCCGGCCGACAACGCCAGGCCCAACCAACCGCTCAGCGTCTTGTCCAGCCCCAGGACATGGTCCAGCGAGAAGGCGCCTGGACCAAGCATGGCCACCGCCACGGCCCCAACGGCCAGGATCAGGTTGTACTCCCAGCCGCTCTTCACGATGAAGAAGCCATTGTGGCGGTGCACCGTCCACCCCGCCACGATCATCAGGCCGACCAACCCGGCCGCCATCAGCGGAGTCAACAGACCAAGGGCAAACCCCAGACCCGCACCAACCTCAGTGCTCGCCGCCATCAGCGCCATGACCTTGCCCGGCTTCATGCCCATCGAGTCGAACCAACCCGCCGTGCCCGGGATACGACCGCCTTGGAAGAACTTTCCGTAGCCGTGCAGGGCCATGGTGACGCCAAAAGTCACCCGCAGTAGCAGCAGCGCCGTATCGATGGCGGCGGCGTCGGGGCGAACGGTGTCTGGGCTGTAAGCGAGCAACTGTGCGAGCACTGAGGGCCTTTGCGGTCATTCGAGGGAGGGTGTGTCGGGCGATCCTAGATTCCGAAGCCAACACGGGCCCCTTCACGGCGTCGTGCACCATTCTCTAGCCTGGCGCCGCCCACTCTCTACGCTGGGCGGGTCCGTGGCAACGGACCGTTGCCGCCCTGCCGAGGAGTCACACCACATGGGAACCGCCGACCTGGACGACCTGACCGCGGGTTTCACTGCGCCAGACGAGGCCGAATGGCTGGCGCTGGTGGACACAGCGCTCCGGGGCAAGCCGATCTCCGCCATCGAAACCACGCGGCGCGACGGCATCTTGGTGGCCCCCCTGTACCGCCGACCCGACGGCGCTGATGCCCCCATCTCGCTGCCCTACCCCGGCCAGGCACCGTTTACCCGGGGCGTGGCCCCAGCCGGTCGAGCCGAAGGAGCCTGGGACATTCGCTGTGTCGTCGACGCAGCCGACCCGGCCACCGCTGCGGCCAACGCGCTGGCCGACCTCACCGGCGGAGCATCCAGCCTGACGGTGCGATTCGACGAGGCTGCGCGCCGGGGGCTGGCCCCAACCGACCATGCATGGACGGAAACCGCCGGCGTGGACGGATTGTTGGCCCTCTCCGTTGATGCCCTGGACGCCGCGTTGGAAGGGATCTTCCTGGAGGCGGCGGCCATCAACCTGGATGCCGGAGCCTCCTTCGAGTGTGCCGCCGAGCTGCTGGTGGGTGTTTGGCTGCGACGCGGCATCGACCCGGTGGAGGCATTGGGAAGCTTCGGCGCCGACCCGGTTGGCGCCCTCGCCGCCACCGGCACGCTGCCGGGCGGCATCGAGGACGCTCTGGCCGCCGCCGGTCGGTTGGCGGCCCGCACCCACGAGGCATTTCCCGAGGTCACCGCTCTGAGCATCGACACGGCCCCCTATGCCGAAGCCGGCGCCACACCCACCCAGCAATTGGCCGCGCTGTTGGCGACCGGACGACAGATGCTGGCGGCGGTCACCGACGGCGGGCTGAGCCTGGAGGCGGCGCTGGCGCAGGTGACGGCCACGCTCACCCTGGACGCCGACATCTGGGGCGGTGTTGCGCTGCTGCGTGCGGCTCGCCGCTGCTGGAGCCATCTCGCCCTCTCGGCCGACGCCCCCGAGGGCTCTGCGGCACTGGCGGTGCACACCCGCACCTCGAACGCCATGATGACCCGACGCGACCCGTGGGTGAACCTGCTGCGGGGCACCGCCGCCACCTTCGCCGCCTCGGTGGGCGGGGCCGAATCGATGACCGTCGCTCCGTTCGACACCGCCCTGGGTCACAGCGACGGACTGGCGCGACGGATGGCCCGCAATACCCAGCTGCTGGCCCAGGAGGAGTCGGGTCTGGGGCGGGTCATCGACCCCGCCGGAGGCTCGTGGTACGTCGAGTCGCTCACCGACACCCTGTGCACCAACGCCTGGGAGCTGTTCGTCGAGATCGAGCGTCACGGCGGCATGGTTGCGGCGCTCACGTCCGGATGGTGGGGCGCCGAAATCGCCACCGCCAGAAATGCAACCCTCGCCCAGGTTGCAACCCGGGCCCACCCCATCACCGGCGTCTCGGAGTTTCCTTTGCTCACCGAATCGGTGCCCGAGCGAGCAACCATCGACCTCGCGTCGGTCCGCCAGACGGCTCGCGCCGCCTGGGAGGAGACCGACGGGGCTTCTGATCAGGCGACCCCGTCCGCTCAGGAAACCGCTGCCGTCGCGACGCTGCCCGAACCGCTGGGAACGGTGCGCTGGGCACAGGGTTGGGAGGCGCTCCGGCAACGCAGCGACGATGCGCTGGCCGCCACCGGCGAGCGGCCGCGGGTGTTCCTCGCCAACCTGGGGCCGCCGGCGGTGCACATCGCCCGGGCTTCCTGGGCGCGCAACGCTTTTGAGGCGGCGGGCATCGAGGCCCTGGAGACCGACGGCTTCCACACGCCCGAAGTACTCGCCGAAGCCTTCGCCGCATCAGGAGCGCCGCTGGTGTTGGTGTGTTCGTCCGATGCCGTCTACGACGACTGGGGCGCACCGGCAATCTCCGCCCTGGCAGCGCACCGGCCCGCCCGTCTTTATGTGGCCGGCCGGGCCCGGTCGGGCCTGAGCGACGTCGACAACGACGTCTCCGCCTTCGTCGGCGTGGGGGTGGACCTGCTGGAGTTGTTGGGCGACGCCCACGATGCCGCAAGGACGTGACGAACGACGACCCAGGAGGTCACCACCTGAGTGGGGACCTGCTGGCGGCATGGACGACCGGCCTGGCCTGGGCCGAGCACCGAAGCTGGGCGATGGCCGGCCACTGGTCGACCGCCGCCACGATCGACGGTGTCACCGCAACCCTCGCCCCGATCAGCGCCCATCACGGCCGGCGCGCCGACCAGCTTCGAACGTTCTGGCCCCAACGGCGGGGCGGAACCGACGGTGCGGCCTCGCCGGCTGGCCCCCCGACGCCCGACGACGGCCCGCTTCTCGACCTGGCCAACGCGCTGGACGAGGCCCAAAGGTCGCTCGGCCCCCCCGGGGAGACCACGTGGACCGGGACCACCTCGATGGCGGCGCTGAGGTTGACCGCCCAGCTGATCCTGCCGAGGTTTTTGACCTGCTACAAACAATTGCTGAAATTGGCGAATGCACCGTCCGACGCCTCAATCCGCCGGATTTGCGAGCTGGCGTTGACGGACACAACCGCTGATTTCGTTACTGCGACAGCAAAGTTGGCCGCCCTCGGTGAGAATCCGGGTCCATCGCAATTCGATGACATCCAGCACGCGGGCATGGGGCAGAACCCCACTCATCGGCCAAAATAGGTCGCATATCGGGTGGCACCCCTTGACGACGTCCGTATCCTGCATAGTGCCCCAGTTCGTAGATGGAACACCCGACCCACCCATTCTCCACTGAGGCGATCTACCCAGTTCCACGTCACAGCAGCACACCGCAGCGTCAAAATCGTCTTAGACGAAGGCGCGCGTACTAGAGCCGCAGTGACGAACCACCCAGCACCGACCCCAGCAATGGAAGGAACCACGTGGCGAAAGATCGCGTAGAGCGCGACGAGGAAGACCTCGTCCGCCTGTACCTCACCGATATCGGCCAATACCCCCTGCTCACCAAGGACGACGAGGTGCGCCTCGCCCAGGTGATCGAGAAGGGTGCCGATGCCCGAGGGCAGCTGGAGAACCCCGAGATCACGTTGACCCCGGCCAAAAAGCGTGAGCTGCGTCGAGCCGCCCGTAAGGGCGACGGAGCCGAGCAGACGTTCGTGCAGTCCAACCTGCGCCTGGTCGTGTCGATCGCCAAGAAATACCAGGCGTCGGGCCTGCCGCTGCTGGACCTGATCCAGGAGGGCAACCTGGGCCTGATGCACGCCGTCGAAAAGTTTGACTGGCGCAAGGGCTTCAAATTTTCCACCTATGCCACCTGGTGGATTCGTCAGGCGATCACCCGCGGCATCGCCAACACCGGCCGCACCATTCGCCTTCCAGTACACGCCGGCGACACCCTCGCCCGCCTGCAAAAGGCCCGCGCCCGCCTCGAGCTGAAGCTGGGCCGGCCCGCCACGCTGTTGGAACTGGCCGCCGAAGTGGAGATGCCCGAGGAAAAGGTCACCGAGGCGCTGCGCTTTGCGGCCGAACCGCTGTCGCTGTCCGAGCCGCTGCGCGAGGACGGCGATGCCGAACTGGGCGACGTGGTCGAGGACCGGTCGGCCGAGTCACCCTTCGAGGTGGCCGCCACCGCGCTACTGCCCGAGGAAATCTCCCGGCTGCTGTCGCCGCTGGATCAGCGTGAGCGCGAAATCCTCAAGCTGCGCTTCGGTCTCGACCGGGGCGAGCCGCGCACGCTGGAGGAGGTTGGCGAGCACTTCAACCTCACCCGGGAACGCATCCGCCAGATCGAGGCTCGGGCCATGAGCAAGCTGCGCCACCCATCGTCCGACACCGGCGCCCGCGACCTGCTGGCCGTCTGAGCAGCCTCGGCGGAGTTTCAGTCCTGGAGGTGTCTGGGTACCTGGTGGGCTCCCCCGCCTTCAAAGCGGGTGGGACGGGCGATCCCCGTCCGGCGGGTTCGATTCCCGTCCACCTCCGCCAATCGCACTGACCATCGGGCCCGGCCACCAAGGCCGGGCCCGATGCGCGTTTTGGGTTGGGCGCGTCCTGGATACGGGTGCGCTTACGGGCGACGAGGCCCGGCTGAACGGCCGCGTCGCAGACGGTCGCTCAGCCGATCACGCAGCGCGCTCTCCCCCGGCTTTGCCAACACCCAGGCGGCCAGGAGCAGAACCGTTGACAACAGGCTCGGAAACAGCAGGCCCGTCGTCTGGGCGATCGTGTTGCCGTCGCGGCGTTCGATGGTGGCTTGGAGCACCCGTTGCTCGGACACCGCCGTGCGTTGGACCACACCGCCTGATGGGTTGACTACAGCCGAGAACCCGGTGGGTGCCGCCTGCAGCACCCACCGGCCGGACTCGATGGCCCGCAGGCGGCTGTTGGCCACCTGCTGGGACTGCACCAGGGTCAGCCAGTAGGAAGCGCCGTTGGTGGGGTTGAGCACCAACTGCCCCCCGGCGGCCACGCCCTCGCGCACCCGGCGGGGGAAGAAGATCTCCCAACTGATCACCGCGGCGGCCTTCACGGTCTCACCCGATGCCAGCGGAAGATCGAGCACCGCCAAACCCGTGCCGGGCAACTGGTCGCGCCGCGGCAACAGGCCCCCGCCGATCGATGCCTCGATCGGTTCGATGATCGGTCGGAACGGCACGTACTCGCCGAACGGTACACGCCGCTCCTTGTCATAACGGGAGCCCGCAGCGTTTAAGGCAACCGTTCCATCGGGGCCGTAGACAATCGAGAAGTTGGCGAAGTGTTTGGCGTCGACACCCTCGACCACGCCCACCTCCAACGGCGCTCCCAGCCTCCGTGCCTCATCGGCCAGCACGTCGTTCCATTCGTCCTCAGCCAGCTTTCCGCTGATGGTGACCACGTTCTCGGGCCAAACCACCAGGTCGACCGCCCCATCGCCGTCGATGGTCTGGCTGGCCGTGAGATGCCTGGCGAACACATCGGCCGGGTCGGTGTCCAGCGCCACGGTGCCCTGCGGACCACCGCCCTGAACCACCGCCACCCGCAGGGGCGCAATTGCGTTGCCCGAAGGGGCCACGACGCCCAGCATGGCCACAGCGGCCACGACACCGATCAAGGAGCCACCCCACGCCCAACGGCGCCGGACCAGCGCCTCGATGCCCACCCCCACTGCCGCGATGCCCAGCGTCAACAGCACCGGACCACCAAGCCGTGCGATGGGGGCCAACGGTGCGTCGGCCTGCGTCAGCGAGGCCATCGACAAGGGAACCCCACCGAACGGAGCGTGGTAGCGAATCAACTCGGTGACCGCCAACGCTGCGGGTAGCGCCAGCACCCTGCTGGGGCCGGGCGGGGTGGCCAGCCCGGCGAGGCCGAGCAGCGACGCGAACACACAGACGGCGATCACGTACCCGGGCGGAGTGAACGTGACCATCCACAACAACGAGGGCACAAACCACCCCAGCCCCACCCCGCAGCTGCGCCAAAACCGGCTGCTGGGGGCGGCACCGGCCAACAACGCCACCCAGCCGGCCACACCAAGCAGGGTCAACGGCCACCATCCCCAGGGTGGCAGTCCGGCGCACACCGCCAGCCCGGCCGCTATCGATGCCGCCGCCGCCAACGGTCGGCCAGGTGACCAACCCGAGCCCACCGCCCCCGGTGAAGCCTCGGCGGCATCGCTGAGCTCGGATGAATCCGACGGATCATTCGCGAAAACTTCGTTTGTGTGGGCATCGCTCACCGCGCAAGTACACCAGACTGGGCCCGATGAGCGGGTACCGAGATCGAAGGGGGGAACCCAGAGCGGGCGCGGACGCCGGTCGACTCACCCCGGAACGGGCCTCTGTGGGCGATCGAGGTGGTTGGCCGGCGCCGGGTGCTCGGTCATGGTGACGCTGGCGGCTACCGGCTCGCCGGTGTGGTTGGACGTGACCGTCGGCGTGGTGCTGCTGGTGGCCATGCTGGGCGTGGTGGTGCCGCTCCTGCCCGGGGCGGCGCTGGCCTGGGCGGCACTGCTGTTGTGGGCGCTGGCGGAACGCTCGGTGACCGGCTGGCTTGTGCTGCTGGCCACCTCAGGCCTGGCCGCAGTCGGTTTCGTGGTGAAGTACCTGGTGCCCACCCGCCGGATGCAGGGCGGAGGCGTCCCCACCACCACCATGCTGGCCGGTGGCGTCGTCGGCATCATCGGGTTCTTCGTCGTGCCGATCGTCGGGGCCCCGTTGGGATTCGTGATCGGGGTGTACGGGGCCGAGTGGTACCGCCTCCGCACCCACGCCCTGGCTTGGACGTCCACCAAGGCGGCGCTGGGTGCCGTAGGGTTGTCGATGCTGATCGAGTTCACCACCGTGGCGATGATGGCCGCCCTGTGGCTGGCGGCGGTGGTGCTGACGTGACACGCCGCCACGCCGCGCCCATCGCCATCTGGGCCGTGACGGTGGCGGTCGGGCTGGTGGGTGGGATCGCGGCGGTGCGACAACTGCTCCCCGACGACCATTCCGAGCAGGCGCTGAGCGTGGTGCCGGTGCCAGGTGCCGATACCACGAACGGACGGGTGGAGACCGCCGAGGTACTGATGCCGGCCGGCACCCCGGCCGCCACAACGCAGCCGGGGATCCCGGACGAGATCACCGACTGGGAGGACGTTCGGTTGGTCATGCCCACCCTGGGCGAGGACGTGCGGGTCGTGGAGGGTGTGGACCTGGGCGCGCTCTCCCAAGGAGTTGGCCATTGGCCAGGCACTGCGGAACCCGGCCAGACCGGCAACATGGTGATCGCCGGGCACCGCACCACCCACGGCGCCCCGTTTCGCCGCCTGGACGAGTTACGCGTCGGCGATGACGTTGGAATCGGCGCTTCCGGCCAGGTGGTGACCTACCGGGTGACCGGAACCGAGATCGTCGACCCCGGCCAGGTGGAGGTGGCGCGTCCTACAACGACGGCGACCGCCACGCTGTTCGCCTGCCACCCGCCCGGCTCGGCCGCCAAGCGCATCGTGGTGCGGCTGGCCCGATCAGCCTGAAACGGCGTCCGCTGCCGCCGCACGCCCCTGGCGGATGCACCCGGGTACCCCGATCCCCCGATAGGCCGCCCCGGTCAGCGTCACGTTGGGCAACTCGTCGGCCAGGGTGGCATCAAGGGTGTCGCAGCGTTCGAGATGCCCCACGTCGTACTGCGGGAACGCACCGGGCCAGCGAATCACCGAACAGTCCTCAACGGGGCCGTCCAACCCGGTGAGCGTGCGCGCCTCACCGAGCACGCGTGCGACCAGTTCGTCGGTTGGCAGACGGGACGAGTCGGGATCGCCGTCGTGGCCCACCGAAACCCGTAGGCGTACCAGCCCGTCGGTGGTCAGGTGCGCCCACTTGGTGGATGCGTAGCTGATCGCCACGGTGATGAAGCCGGAGCCGTGCGGCACCAACAGGCCCGAACGACCAGGTGGAGTGGTGACCCGATCCGGGCGCACAGCCAGGCGCACCATGGCCACCGAGGCGGTGCGCAATTCGTCCAGCAGCAACACCGCGCCCGGCGCAGTCGGGTGGGCCGGGCCGGCGCCGCCACGGAGCAGCGCCGCTGCCGCCGCACCGGGCACGGCCAGAATTACCGCGTCGGCGGTGACCTCACGAGGTTCGCCCGAGCCGGTCGACTCCACGTCGATGGCCAGACGCCCCCCGGCCGTCCGAACCGACCGGGCCCGAACGCCATCGCGCAGCGTCACGCCTCGGTTCGTCAGCTGGGCGCGCAGCGTGGCAATCAGCTCGCCCATGCCGCCGGGCAGCCCGTAGAACGGCGGCGCCACGGTACCGGCCACAGCCGCCGCCTGACGGGAAGCAGCCAGATCCTCGGCCAGACCCGCAGCAAGCGACGGCCCCGCCCGCGCCACCCGGTCCAGTTGCGGTGCGACCGCCGCCAGGCTCAGACGATCGAGCACCCCTGCGTTGATGCCGCCAAGCAGCGGCTGCACCAGCCGGTCGGCGATGCGGTCGCCGAAGCGTTCCCGAATGAGTGAACCCACCGAGCGGTCCTTGGTGACAGGTGCACCCACACGGCTCAGCTCGGCACGCACCTGCTCGACGTCCGCGGCCTCCACCAGCGGCGAGCCCCGGAGCGCTGCCGGATCGGTGGGTACGCCAAGCACCAAACCACCGGGCATCGGGTGGGCCGCGCCGTCCAGCCAGATGGCGGCGCCCCCGGCCGCCGGCGCTGTCAGCCGGTCGGTCAGGTTCAGCTCATCGACCAGGGCCAACGCCTCCGGGACACGAGCAAGAAACATGTCGGCGCCCTCGTCGGTTGGCAACCCGGCCAACGGCGAAGTGCGGAGCTTTCCTCCTGGGGCCGGAACGCCGTTGTCGAGCACGCTCACGCTCACGCCGCGCGAGGCCGACGCCTCCCAGGCTGCGGCCAGCCCGGCGATGCCGCCGCCAACGATTACAAGCCGACGGGTCACCGCATCGGCCGACCGGTCGTCACCACGGGTTCAGGTTTCCAGGGCTTCACCGGGTAACCCGGATTCTGCAACCTGATCGTGGATCAGCTCGGCGAGTTCGGCCATCACCGACCGATCGTCGTTGACCACGGCGGTTCGCGCGAACGCCAAACCGAGTGACCCCGCGAGCCGCGCCGCCTCGATATCGAGGTCGTAGGCCACCTCGAGGTGGTCGGAGGTGAACCCCTGTGGCACCACCAGCACACCCTCGGTGTGGCCATCCTCGGCCAGGGTCCGAAGCTGCTCGAGGACATCGGGGCCCGCCCACGGTTCGGGAGTGCGTCCTGCGGACTGCCAGCCCAGCGTCCACCTGGCAGCGTCCAACCCGGCCGCCCCAGCGATCGCGGTGGCCGAGGCGGTCAGCCCCTCGACGTAGGGATCACCGTCCAGCACACGCAGCGGCAACGAGTGAGCGGTCACCAACACCTTGGTGTTCGTCGGCATCGCGGCCAGGCAGGCGCTGAGCTGACGCGCCATGAAATCTCGATAGGCATCCAACGACCACCAGGAGTGGATTGCGGCGTAGCCGATGCCGGCGGCTGAGCACGCCGCACGCGCCCGGTCGTGGTACTGCCCCACCGACGCCGCCGAATAGTGCGGGGCCAGAACCAGACCGACGATGTCACTCACCCCGACGTCCAGCAGATGCGCCACGCCGTCCTCGACAAACGGCGCCGCATGCTTCTGCCCCAGCGCGGACGCCCACCGACCGGGCTGATCCTGCTGCAACGACAAGGTGATCGCCCCCACCTGATCTGCGGTGCGACGACGCAGCGTTGAGGTGCCCCCAAGCGCCTCGTATCGGCCCACCAGATCGGCCAACGCCTCCTCGGTCGGCGGCCGACCACGACGGATGTGGGTGTAGTACTCCTCGATCTGATCTGGTGACTCCGGAGAGCCGTAGGCCATGATCAGCGCGCCACGGCGGGCGTCGGACTCATTGGTGACGGGATGCATCGTGCGCCTCCTTGCGGGCCAGGTGGGCTTCGGCCGGCTCGCCGCCGGCTATGCCCTCCTCAGCGATTGCACGTCCACGGTCGTGAACGAACTCCACCAGTGCCTCGAGGACCTCAGGGTCGGTCTCGGGCAGTACGCCGTGACCCAGGTTGAACACGTGCGCACCGCCGGGACCCGCCTCCCGAAGCACCACCTCGGCCTCTGCCAGCGTTGGCGCCACACCCGCCAGCACGATCGCCGGGTCCAGGTTGCCCTGCACCGGTAGCCCGCCGGCACGAACCCGGGCATCGCCCAGGGGCACCCGCCAGTCCACGCCCACCATGTCGGCCCCGGCCTCGGCGAGCAGGCCCAACAGCTCGCCGGTGCCAACGCCGAAGTGCACCCGTGGCACCCCCAGGTCGGCCAGTTCCGCAAACACCCGCTGCGACGTGGGCAGCACGTAGCGACGGTAGTGAGCCGGGGTGAGCGCACCGGCCCACGAATCGAAAAGCTGCACCGCGCTGCATCCCGCCGCCACCTGGGAGCGGATCGACGCAATCGCCAGGTCGGCCAACGCCTCCATCAGGTCGAACCACAGCGCCTCGTCGGTGAACATCAACGCCTTGGTGGCGCCGTAGGTGCGCGACGGACGACCCTCGATGAGGTAGCTGGCCACGGTGAAGGGCGCTCCCGCAAAGCCGAGCAGCGGCACGTCTGTGGCGCCGACGACGTTGCGGATGGTCTCCAGCACATAGGGGGTGTCGGCCTCCGGATCCAGGGGGCGCAGACGCGCCAGGTCTGCTCGGCTGCGGAACGGGTGTTCCACGACCGGCCCGACGCCGGGAACCACGTCGATGCCAACCCCGATGGCGTGCGCCGGGGTGACGATGTCGCTGTAGAGCACCGCCGCGTCCACCCCGTACCGTCTCACCGGTTGCAGCGTGATCTCGGCCGCCAATTCCGGCTGGACGATGGCGTCAATGATCGAGCCCTCGCCCCGAACCGCCCGGTACTCGGGGAGTGACCGGCCGGCCTGGCGCATGAACCAAATAGGAACCCGGTCGGGGTTGCCGCCGCGTGCGGCGGTCAGAAATGGCGACTCGACGGGATCGGCGGCAGGGTCGCCATGGGAGACGCTGGAGGAAGACGTGGTCACAGGCGCGCATCCTACCGCCGGCAGAACGACGACCGATCTGCGCGCCGACAAGCCACAGGTCACAGCAATCTGCGCCCCATGAGGGGCCTCGCAGCCGAGCGCCCGGAGGTGGCGCATGGGCCGGGACCACAGCCCGACCGGTAAGGTACCCAGTCCCCAAAACGGCGCCACAAGCCCGGTTTGGACCGATCAGAAGCGGAGGATTCCCCGTTCCGTGAGCCCAGATCCCCAACTCTCGGCCGAGCAGGCCTACATCGATTTTGCCTATGAGTGCCTGGACGCCACCCGCCGGGCCGCCGAGGGTGTCCGCGACACCGTCATGCACGAGGCGGGCGGCACCTTCCAGGCCCGTCACGAGCGGGACGTGATCTGGGATCGGGTGGCCTCCCGGCTGGCCCAGCTGGAATTGGGTGACACCGCCCTGTTGTTCGGTCGCATCGACACCGACGGCGAAGGTCGCTCCGACGAGCCGCCCGACGCACACGCGCCTCCGGTGGGCGACCCCGCCCCCGACGGCGCCGAGTCGTTTTACATCGGACGCATGTCGGTGGCCGACCGAGCTCAGAACCCCGTCGTGGTCGACTGGCGGGCGCCGGTGGCCGAACCGTTCTACCGAGCATCCGGATCGGACCCGATGGGCCTGGTTCGTCGCCGCCACTTCGCCATCCGGGGTCGATCGCTGCTGGGCATGGACGACGAATTGTTCGGCTCGGCGGCCGAGGCGTTGGACCACGGCTCGGTGCAGGGGCACGGCGCGCTGGTGGCGGCACTGGAGGAACGCCGCTCGGGCAAGTTGTCCGACATCGTGGCGACCATCCAAGGCGAGCAGGACGAGGTGATCCGCGCGCCGTTGGCCGGCGTGCTGGTGGTGCAGGGCGGGCCCGGCACCGGCAAGACGGTGGTGGCGCTCCACCGGGCCGCTTATCTGCTCTACACCCACCGCTTTCCGCTCGAGGGGCAAGGCGTGCTGGTGGTAGGGCCCAACCGGCTGTTTCTGTCCTACATCGATCAGGTGCTGCCGTCGCTGGGCGAAGCGGGCGTCCACACCGCGGTGATCGGCGACCTCATCCCCGATACCCGGGTGGCGATCACCGAATCCCTGCCCGTCGCCCGAATCAAGGGCGACCTGCGCATGGTGCCGCTGTTGCGAAAGGCGGTCAAGGACCGTCAACGGGCACTGCGCGAGCCCCTGGTGGTGCCCTTCGGGCTGCAGCGCCTGCGCCTCAGCGTTGCAGAGAGCCGGGAGATTGTGGCCGACGTTCGCCGCCGCGTGCGTCACCACAACGCGGGCCGCCGACAGGTTGAGGAACGGGTGTTCAGCCGGCTGGCCGAGCGCTCGCGCCAGCCGATCTCCCCCGAAGACCTGCGTTCGCGCATCCGCAACAACGATGAGGTGCGCTATGCGTTGGAATGGATGTGGCCGGTGCTGAGCGCCTCCGACCTGCTGAACGACCTGTACAGCTCCCGGGCGCTGCTCGCCTCCGCCGCCGGGGACCGCCTGACCGCCGACGAATTGGACCTGCTGGTCAGCCCGCGACACGACGACCCCTCCAAGCGGGTGTGGGCCTTTGGCGATGCGCCGATCCTGGACGAGGCGCTGGTTCGCCTGGGGCCTCGCCCCAACCGTCGCGACAGCGACGTGATCCGCACCTACGGACACATCCTGGTGGACGAGGCCCAGGACCTGTCCCCGATGGAACTGCGGTCGCTCAGTCGTCGCAGCCTGGGAGGATCGATGACCGTGGTCGGCGACATCGCCCAGGCCACCTCACCGTGGGCGCACGACAGCTGGGACGACGTGATCGACGCCCTGCCCAAACGACGGCCTTCGGTGCGGGTGGAACTGAGCACCGGCTACCGACTGCCCGGCCCCATCATGGACCTGGCCGCCCGACTGCTCCCCCTGGCGGCGCCGGACCTGGAGCCGCCCACATCGATCCGCGAACTGGGCTCAGAGCCGGTGATCGACCAGGTGAACGACGGCCCGGGCGAGCCCGAATTCGACGAGGTACTGGTTGGAGCCGTGCAGCGCGAGGTGAGCGCTGTTGGTCAGGGGAGCGTGGCCGTGGTGTGCACCGGCAGTGCGCTCGCCCGCTGCGAGGCCGCGCTGACCAAGGCCGGGGTGAGCTTCGGCCGTGCAACCCGGCATGGACTGGACCAGCAGGTCACCGTGGTGGAGGTGCGCATGGTGAAGGGGCTGGAGCTTGACGCCGTGATCGTGGTGGAACCGGCCGACATTCTGGAAGCCGATGACCGGGGGGCGCAGGCGCTGTACGTGGCCCTCACGCGAGCCACTCAACGCTTGTCGCTGGTGCACCAGCGCCCGCTGCCCGCCGTGTTGGTCGGTTGATCAGTGGCCGACCGAGGCTGAAAGCCCCAGATGGCCGATACGTCCGGGAGGCGGCCAAACCGGTCAACCGACCCGGGCGGCCATGCCTTCGAGCAGGGCACCCAGGCCGAAGGAGAACGACTCGTTCATTTCGTCCATCGTCTGACCTGCTGAAATGGCGGCCTGCTCGCCCATCACGCTTCCCATCAGATAGCGGGCGGTGGTGCGCACCACCAGGCGTGCCGGTAGTTCGTCGAGGCCGGCGGCCACCAGATCGGCCTCGATGCCCTCAACACGGGTGACCAAAGCGGTGGGTCGGGTGCGCAACAGCGCGGCGAACGTGGCGGGGTGACGGCGCGACAGTTCCAGAAAGGCGCTGACCTCGGAGCGGACCAGGTCGACCCAGCCGCGCCGGTCCGCGTCCACGGGCTCCTTTGACCCAGCCGGGTTGACGGCCGGGTCCAGCTCACTCAGCAGCCGTTGAGCGATCGCCTCCATCAGCGCCTGACGGTCGGCAACGTGGTGATAGGTGGCCATCGTGGACGAACCAAGACGGGAGGCGAGGCGGCGCATCGAAAGCGAATCCGGGCCCTCGGACTCGATGAGCTCGATGGCCACGCCAACGATGCGTTCAAGGCTCAGCGGCGTCCGGGTTCGGGACGCGTCTTGCTGATCGAGGCCGCCGCCTCCCGGCTGACCCGTCGCACGATCTACCGAAGACCCGGCATCGGCCCGTTGAGGTTCCACAAATCAGGGTCTACCATGCGAAGCCCGGTTGTACGGCGTACACTCGGCGCTGCGACGGCCTCGATCACCGCGCCGACGCGTTGCCTCACACGATCTCGGGGGAGACACCATGACCGCCACCATCACGCCAAGCGGGACGTCCGACGACAACTTCGCCGCACGGCCCACGGACGTCAACGACGTCGACCACATCCTGGCCGCCTACGACGACAAGGGTTGGGCCGACGACATTGGCCGCACGGTTGAACTGAACGCAGACGCCTGGTTCACCTGGGACTACGAACGCTCCCGGCCGGCGCTGTCCAAGCTGTACGAAAAGGCCAAGACCTCCCAGTGGAACGGCACCACCGACCTCGACTGGAGCATCGACGTCGACCCCGAAGAGATCGCCCGGGGCCTCATGCAGTTCTCGATGGAGCGCTTCAAGATGCTCCAGGGGCTGCCCGGCTCTCCATTCAAGAACTTCGGCGAGAAAGAGTGGATGCGGGTCGGCGTCGAGATGCAACGCTTTCAGCTCAGCCAGTTTCTGCACGGCGAACAGGGCGCCCTCATGGTGGCGGGATACGTCACCGCCACCACACCGTGGATCGACGCCAAGTACTACGCCGCCACCCAGACCGTCGACGAGGCCCGTCACGTCGAGGTGTTCGCCAAGTACCTGGACGAGAAACTGGGCGGCGCCTACCCGATGAACCCCAATCTTGGGGCCCTCATCACCGACACGCTCACCGACTCCCGCTGGGACCTCACCTACCTGGGCATGCAGATCATGGTGGAGGGCCTGGCCCTCGCAGCCTTTGGTGCGATGTTCCACACCACCACCGAACCGCTCCTCAAGCAACTGTTGCGTTATGTGATGTCTGACGAGGCACGCCACGTGGCCTTCGGTGTGCTGACGCTGCGCGAGTTCTACGAGGGGCTCTCCGACGCGGAGATGCGAGAGCGCCAGGAGTTCACCTTCGACTGCGCCGAGCGACTTCGCAACCGGTTCTTCATGGTTGACGTGTGGGAGCGCATGGGCGTCGACCCCCGCGCCGTACTCAAGGTGATGCAGGAGCACCCCGCCCCCCAACAGGCCGACTTTCAGCGACTGCTGTTCTCAAAGATCGTGCCCAACACCAAAAAGCTGGGCCTGCTGGACGCCTCGGATGGCTGGCTGCGCAAACGCTTCGAGCATCTGGGTGTCATCGAGTTTGAAGATTGGGTGGACACCTCGGAGGAATACGCCAACCTGGACGCCTTCGAGGCAGACGCCAAAACCACCAACTGAGCCGTCGTCACCCGAGCCCACACCAAGGGCTGCCCGAACAGGACCAAACCCGACGGTAACCTGTGGGGCTCACGGTCCCGGAAGAGCAGCGGGCCCCAACGGCGACGAGGCAGCGGTGCGCACACACAGAACCTTCATCGGCATCAGCGTGATGGCAACTGTGCTCCTCGCAGCCGGATGCGCTGGAGGTGACGACAACGCCACGGGGGACGCCGCCACACCCGACGCCGAGCTGATCTACGCCTCACCGCTGGCAAAGGCACTCAGCCTGGGCGATGCGCCCGACCTGGCCACCAAGCAACAGGAACTCACAGCCTCGTGCATGGCCGAACGGGGCTGGGACTACACCCCCGTGGCCATTCCGGGCGGTCTCGAAAGCGAGCTGGGCTCGCTCGACGAATACGCCAACCTGTTCAAGGAGACGTACCGCACCAAGTGGGGCTACGGCGTCTCCACCATCTACGCCGACGACGGCAGCTACGTCGACGGTGCGCCGAGCGGATCCACCACGGGAACCGCCGACCCGAACGAGGCCTACGTCGCCTCGCTGTCCCCGTCCGAACAGTCCCGCTATTACTCCGATCTGTTCGGCGCCGGCATCGCGAAGGAACTGGCCGTGCCGGCGGACGATGCCGCAGCGCCAACCATCCCGGGCGACGCCCCGGCGGCCAACCCGAATTCGGGCGACGGGGTGGCCGTGGACCCCAACGTGGGAGGTGGCTCCGACCTGGACACCGGCAACTCCGAGGCACCGGAGGGCGACCTGGAACAGCTCAGTGGTTCGTGCACACTGGCCGGGCTGGGAGCCAAGAGTTCCGACGACCTCGCCCGACTCGAGCAGCTCTCGGCCAAGCTCGCCGATGCGGCCAATGAACTCGGCATCAACTCCACCGCTCAATTGGTGAAGATCACTCCCGCGTTGCAGACGGCTCAGCAGCGCTGGGCCGAGTGCATGGGGCAGGCCGGCCATCGGGTCAAGGTGATCGACGACCCGACGAAGCAGCTGTCCAAGCGACTCGATGAGGTGTTGTTCGGCTCGGCCGATTCGCCCGAGCCCGACCTTGGCGGCGTCACCAGCGTGCCCGGAGATGCCGCCACAACAACCACCACAGCACCCACCGAACCCGGCACCACCGGCGGCGGCGAGTCCGAGGTGGTGGCGGGCGGCGGTGACAACCCGGGTTCGGAGCAGGCCACAAAACGCGTTCAGGCCTTTAACCCCGCAGATGTGGACATCGCCGCGCTCAATCGGCTGCAGGCCGACGAGCTGGCGATGGCCAAGGATGACCGGGACTGCCAGGCCGAGTTCTTCCGGCCGGAGTATCTCAGGGTGCGCAGCGCCGCCGAACAGCGCTTCGTCGACCGAAACGGCGAGCTCCTGGACGAGCTCGCCAAGCTGACCGGGTTGGGCTGAGCAGTGACGCCCCGCCGGATCGCGTTGGGAGCGGTCCTACTGTCAATCATCGCCGCCCTGGTGGGATTACTGGTCGGGCGCAGCATCGAATCCCCGGCCGACGCTGCGCTCGGGGCCAAGGCGCCACCATCGGGCCCCATCACCGTGCCAATTGAACGCAGGGTGCTGTCCGCCGACCTGCGCATTCGCGGCACGCTCGGTGCAACCGACTCCACCGAGGTGACCCTGGCCCCGTCCACCATCGGATCGCCCGACAACGTGGTCGTGCGGGCGCCGGCCCAGGGCGACACGGTCAACGAGGGCGACGTGATCCTGGTGGTGGGCAATCGCCCGGTGATCGCGCTGGTCGGCGACCTGCCGATGTACCGAGACCTCGGGCCCGGCGACCTGGGCGATGACGTTCGGCTGATCGAGGAGGCCTTGGGGCGCCTGGGCTACTTCACCATGACCGCAGACGACACCTACGACGCCGACACCGCCGCAGCAGTTGAGAAGTTGTACCAAGGTCGCGGTTTCGCCCCCATCGGCGCTCCGGCCGAGGTGACCGAGGAGATCGGCCGACTCACCGGAGAGGCCGATGCTGCGGCCAAGGAACGCGACGTCGCTGCACTGCGACGCGCCCAAGCGTCACTCAAGGCCGCCCGCACCAAGGCTGGCGCCCGCCTACCCGCCAACGAGGTGGTCTTGGCGCCCCGGCTGCCCGCACGGGTGGCAAAGGCGGCGGTGAAGCGCGGCTCACGCATCGACGGAGCAGTCATGACGTTGGGGTCCGAGGTGGCCCAGATTCGCTCATCCGTCGCCGAGGCGGACCGCACGTTGGTGAAACCGAAACAGATCGCGCAGGTGGAGCTCACCGATACGGGCGACCGTTTCTCCGCCACGGTGGTCTCGGTCGCGTCGGAGCCCGGCACCAACGGCGCAGGGCCCGAGCGCTACGCCGTCACCCTGGCGCCCACTGATGCGCCCGCAAACAGCTTTGGCGCCGATGTCACCATCACGTTGCGGGTGCGGAGCACCGATGGCAAGGTGCTGGTGGTGCCGGCGGCCGCGCTGTCGTTGGGTGGCGATGGTGCCACCCGGGTGGAGGTGGTGAAACCCGTCGACGGGCAGGCGGGGAAGGATCCAGCAGAGGATTCCGCCGTGTCAGCGCAGGAGGCCGCAACGGTCAAGGTGAAGCCCGGCCTGACCGCCGGCGGCCTGGTGGAGGTGACCCCTGCGGAGAAGGACGCCCTGAAGGCCGGCGACGAGGTGGTAGTGGGCACCGCAGACGGCACGCCCACCTCAACCCCGGTTGGCGGGGCCACCGGCTCCTCCCCCGACGATGGCGCCGACGCCAACCGTGGCTGATCGGAACGAACGCGCTCTGGATGAACCCGCCAACCCGGTGCTGGTTCAGCTGGACGGGGTCTGGCGCACGATGGAAGGCACCGAGCCGATCCATGCCGTCGCCAACGTGACGTTGCGCATCGAGCGGGGCGAGTGGTGGTCGATCACGGGCGCCTCGGGGTCGGGAAAGTCCACCTTGTTGAACCTCATCGGTTGCCTCGATCGGCCGACGCAAGGCGAGTACCGCTTTGACGGCACCGACGTGGCATCACTGAGCGATGCGCAGCGCGCCGGGTTGCGGGCGCGCCATCTGGGCTTTGTCTTTCAGGCATTTCATCTGCTGAGCACCCGCACCGCCACCGAAAACGTGATGGTGGCCGACCTGTACCGGCGCGGCCCACGAAGCGATCGTCGCGAACGGGCGCGCGAGGCGCTCGTGAGGGTTGGGCTGGGTTCGCGCCTCGACGCCTCGGTCACCCGGTTGTCCGGAGGCGAGCGCCAGCGGGTGGCCATCGCCCGGGCATTGCTGGGGCGTCCCGACCTGTTGCTGTGCGATGAGCCCACCGGCAACCTCGACTCGACCACCACCGGCGAGGTTTTGGACCTGTTGGAGGAACTACACGCCGACGGCCAGACCCTGTTGGTGGTCACCCACGAGGCCGACGTGGCCCGGCGAGGTGGCACCACCGCTGCGATGAGCGACGGCGCCCTCACCGTGGTGAGGGCCGGGCCCGAACCTGCCGCTACAACCGGCCCCGGACGGACCCCGTGAGCAACCTGGACGCGTCGGCCGATGAGCCGGTCGAGCCAGAGGCAGGAGCGACGACCCTGACGTCGCTCACCACCCGCGGGGGGCGGCCGAAGCGGCCGAAGCGTTCGAGCATCGCCGCCATCGACCTGATCGACGAGGCGCTCAGCTCGGCCTTTGCCCGCCCCGGGAGGGCTGTGCTGACAGCGCTCGGCACGGTACTGGGCATCGTCACGCTGGTGGCCACCGCCGGGCTGAGCCGCACGGCGGGGCAACAGATCGTCGACCGCTTCGACGAGCTCGCCGCCTCTACCGTGGACGTGCAGCCCGCCACCGTGCCCGGGGGCATGGACGGCACCAAAACGGTGGTGGTGGGCAACCCGATGGGGTGGGATGCCGCTCAGCGGGTGAATCGACTCGCCGGGGTCGACGGGGCCGCAACGCTGAGCGACCTGGAACTGCCCGAGGGGGAGACCATCTCGGCGGTACCGGTGATCGACCCATCGGCAGCACCGAGCGTGGCCCCGCCGCTGATGGCGGCATCGCCCGACCTGCTCGCTGCAGTTCGGGGCCGTCTCAGCAGCGGCAGATTCTTCGACTCCGGTCATGACCGGCGGGCCGACCAGGTGGCGGTGCTGGGCGCCGACGCCGCCACCAAGCTTGGCATCACCCGGCTGGAGGCCTCCCCGGCAATCCTGATCGGCGACGACCCCTATTCGGTGATTGGAATCATTTCGGGCGCTCAACGACGCCGCGAACTGCTGGATGCCATCGTGGTGCCCGAGGGTACCGCCAAGGCGCGCCTCGGCCTGGAGGCGCCATCCTCGCTCATCGCCGAGACCGACGTTGGAGCTGCCGGGCAGGTGGCCAACCAAATCCCGCTTGCGCTCTCGCCCAACGATCCCGACCTCGTCACCGCCACGGCGGGGTGGGAGCCCTCCGACGTGCGACGCGGCGTGAGCGAAGACGTGTCGGCCCTGTTCCTGGTGCTGGGCGGAGTGGCACTGCTGGTGGGCATGCTGGGCATCGCCAACGTCACCCTGGTGTCGGTGCTGGAACGGACCGGCGAGATCGGACTTCGACGAGCGCTGGGTGCCGGGCGCCGTCACATCGCCGCACAGTTCCTCACCGAAAGTGCGTTGCTGGGCACCCTGGCGGGCATGGTCGGCTCGGCCACCGGTGTCGTGCTGACCGTGGTGGTGGCTGCCAACCGAGGTTGGACACCGGTCCTCGATCCGTGGCTTCCCCTGGTGGCCGTGCTGCTCGGTGCGGCAGCGGGTCTCCTCGCCGGTGCCTACCCGGCCTGGCGGGCAGCCCGCCTCGAGCCGGTTGACGCCTTGCGCTCAGCCACCTGATCTGCCCTCAGCGCTTCGGACTCAGCTTTCCCACCAGTCGGCTGAAGTCTTGGGGGGATCGTGACGCGGAGCCGCCTCGGGTTGTTGGGGCGTTGCCGCTGATTCCCGAAAGTCGTATTTCACAACCCCTCGCTTGCGAAGGACCATGCGGAGATCACGTTCAAACTCCACAACCGCGTGCGACGAAACCGTCAGATTCAGCGCGGTCTTGGCTCGAATCCCAAAATGGTACTGAGCTGCTTGGCGCGTGATGAGTACCCACGCCCCAGTCCCACGATCCAGCGAACCAAGGCGTGGCGAAACCGACACCAATAATGCGTTCTCGGTTGCGTTCGCCACCCGCACGCCCGACATCGATTCGGCTGCCCGGCGCACATCGCCCAACGAAACCGATGCCACGAGGTCGCTCTCGATACCGGAGCGCGCTTGAAACTGGTCGATCGGGGGTGCCGGGGCCAGCAGCGCAACAGCTGCGAGGATGCTCCATGCCACCAGAAACAGGATGGCGAGGCCGATAAAGATCACGACGCCCACCATTGGTCACCGTCGCTGGTCTTTTCCTCGTTCACTGTCTCGACGGGCGGATCTGACAAGGAAGGCTCCCCCGCCTCCCCTGCGCCGGAGAGGTACCACGGCTGAGCCGAACCGGTCGACGACGGTGCAACCGGATCCGGACGTGGCGCCTCCGGCCTGGGAGCAAACGGCGAGGTCCCGCCGGCGGCGAACTCTGCCGGAGAAGGCTTTACGGCTGCCGGCCGGTGCGTCGCCAACGACCGATCTAGCGAAGTAGGAGGTTGAGCAGGTGGCGGCGTCTGCACGGAGTCTTTGTGCCTTCGGCCCGGGTCGGCGTTCAGTCGTGCAAGTTCCTTGAAGAAGGCAGACCTCCGGGCGGCCAGGGTAACGGCCTTCGTCGGCGTGCCGGTCAGCATCTTTCGCACGTAGCGCAACGTGACGTACTGGCCCCGAACATGCGCACCATCAACCGTCAGATTCAATGCAACCTGCTGACGGATACCGGCGATCAGTGGCGACTGGGCGATCATCGGGTTGCCGTCGTCGACGATCTTCCACCCGGTGGTGGCCACTTTGCGCTCGAATGCATCGCGGATGAGGTCCGGGTCGGCAGAACTGGTGAACGACTGCGACTTCACTGCTCGCCGTTTCCACAGGTTGTAGGCAATACCCACTATGAGGAACGCCACCAACACCACGGCCGCAAGCGCGCCTTCCATAATCCCAACCCTAACCCAGGCAACCCGAGCGGACTTCAATCATGACAGCAGCTCAGCCAACCAACACCCACCGATGATCAGGCGGCCTTCACCAAGATCCGCTCGGAGGCAAACGAGCCGATGCCCACCGTGTCGTCATCGATCGACACCGTGGCCGACCCGTCAGGCGACAGTGCCACCAAGGTGCCGATTGCGCCGGGCTGCAACTTGTGGCTCTCGAGGAACTCCAACATGCCCTTGGCAAACTCCAGTTCCTCGGGGATACGCGTGATCACGAATCCGGCACCGGCCTTCAGGTCCGACAGCGGCACCAGGTCGGGGGTTCGATAATCGCTGCCGGGGATCGGGTTGCCGTGGGGACACGTCGTCGGGTCGCCGAGGAGTTCAGCCAGCGCCTCCTCGACCGGAGTTGAGATCACGTGCTCCCATTTGCCCGCCTCCTGATGCGCCAGCGCCCAGGACAGCCCGAGGATATCGGTGAGAAACCGCTCTGCCAGGCGATGACGGCGAACCACCTGCTCGGCCAGCTTGGTGCCCTCTTCGGTCAGCGAGATCTTGGCCCGAGCCACCGTCAGAAGCCCTTCGTCGGCCATTTTGTGCACCATTTCCGACACTGCCGGCCGAGAGACGTCGAGGCGTTCGGCGATGCGTGCCTGAATGACCGCCACGTCGTCCTCGCGAAGCTCGAAGATGGTCTCGCAATACTCCTCGAACGCCGGGTGATACTCGTTGAGTCTGGCGTTGCCTCGGCTCGACGTCTGCATATCACCACCATAGGTCGCCCCGGACCCGTCGGGTCGCCGCTGCGCCGGCGTTACTGTGGAGCGAATGGCGGCCAACCAACATGCCACTCCTCCCCCGGTTGTCCCGGGCGACGGGCACTGGTTCGAGGGGCTGGCCGATCACCTCGGTTCGGCCTATCTCCGCTATTCCTTCACCAAGGGAACCGTGCGCGAGGTCGACTCGCTCTTCGACCTCCTCCAACTCAAACCTGGCATGGCACTACTGGATGTCGGCTGCGGACCCGGGCGCCACAGCCACGAGTTTGCCAGGCGTGGCATCGAGGCCACCGGGGTGGACATCTCGGAGCGCTTCGTGCAGTTGGCCAACTCCGAAGCGCCTGATGGTGCGACCTTTCAACGGGTCGATGCCCGACGCCTCAACTTTGACCAGTCCTTCGACGCCGCCATCTCGCTGTGTCAAGGGGCGTTCGGGTTGGGTGGACCCGCCGATGACGCCGACGACCCCCAACTGCTGCAACCGGATCTTGCCGTCTTGGGGGGCATTGCCCGGGCACTCCGTCCTGAAGGGCGCTTCGCCGTCTCGGCCTTCTCCGCCTACTTCCAAGTGGCCAACCTGGAACAGAGCGATACGTTCGACGCCGCATCCGGGGTCAACCACGAACGCACCGAGATCCGGTCGGAGTTCGACGAATCGAACGAGGTCGACCTGTGGACCACCTGCTACACCCCACGCGAGTTGCGGCTGCTCTTCGAGCGAGCCGAACTGGTGGTAGACGCTATTCATTCTGCCGAAACCGGCACCTACCGGCCACTTGACCCGGCCACCACCACTCCGGAGTTTCTCGTGCTAGGACACCGACCATGAACCATCTTCCACACACCTTCGAGCAGGTGACTCGTCGCGGTGCTCTCAGCCGAGCGGCCAGGCGAACTTCAGCAATGCTTGCGGTGGGTCTCGCCACCGCCGCGACCATCACGCTTGCACCCACCTTCGGTGTCAACGCAGGTGCCCAGGACGGGCCCGCACAGGAGAACGTGGCGTTGGCGTTCGAATCCCCCTTGGAGGACGTGAGCCCCGACGTCCTGAAGGTGACAGCGTTGGCCACCCTGGGCGACGAACGCGGCTGGGTCCGGGCGGGTTTCACGTTCACCGAGGACGAGAGCAGCCCAAACAGGATCCTGCTCGCGGAGCCCGATGCAACGGCTGCGTTGTGCGCCGGGGCCGACGCGGACGGCACGATCGGTTGTCAGCGCGAAACCATCGTGGTGATCAACGCAGCCGCGTGGCGGCAACCCCCCGATGGCTGGGCCGAACCAGAGACCTACCGCCAGTATCTGATCAACCACCTCGTCGGCCACCTGCTTGGCCAGGCACAGCAGGTGGACCGGTGCCCAAACCCCGGCGAGCCTGCGGCGGTGATGGCCCCCCAGTTTGAAGGGTTGGAGGGCTGTCAGCCCAACGCCTGGCCCTTGGATCCAGAGGTGCTGACCGCGTCGAAACGACCGGTCGAGATCGCCCAGGCGCCGGGAACCGACGACAGCCCGACTGCGACGACCTCCCAGGACGGCACAGCGGTCACGTTGGGCACCGATGTACCGAAAGCAACCGGCGAACCCGCCAACACTGGAACAACCAAGTCGTCGTCGCCGGCGGCGCTCGTAGCGCTGGGGGTCATTGCCCTGATCCTTCTGGCCGGCCTGGCGTGGATCGCGCTTCGTCGACGTCGACCCGGAGCTTCACCGGACAGCCTGGACGGTGGAACCAATCCCGACGGTTTCAGCACGGCCACCGACCTCACCGAGACTGACCCTCCGGATGTGATTGATGAGTCGGGAACCACTCCCATCAACGTTCCAGCGACGGTCGAGATGGCCACCGGCGACACTGGCGATGACCACTTCGTCCCGTTCGGCTTGGGCGCAAACGGCTCCGATGACGATCTCGCCGGCGATCAGCCGTGGACCCTGAGTCTGAGCGGGGCGGCGCAACAGGAGGGCCGGTTGGCCTGGCTGGTCCCCAACCGATGGGAGGAGCGTGACATCACCGCCCTGACCGATGCACTCTCCGACACGACCGACGCGTCCTCTGAAACGACCGGCGACCCGACCGCGCCCGAACAGGTGGGCGACCTGTTGACAAGCTTCTTCCAAGCCCGTCCATACCTGGCGCCGGACGATCATGAGGCGGTTGGTCTCACCATCCTCGGAACTGATGAGGTGGTGGCGGTCGCACTGGGGGCCGCCGAGGTCATCGAACTCCGCAACGGCCTGGCGAAGCCCGCTCGTCGCCAGGGAGTCGTGCGGCTACATCACTCGGACACTGCACTCCTTGAAGTGGAGGTCTCGGTGTTAGCTCCTGCGCGACCTCGCTCACGAATCACCGTCGAGCGGGCCGCCACCCCATAGCCTCGACGCCTGTCCGAGGTTCGAGCGCTCACCGTGAGGCCGACTGCGCGCTCAGTACCCGGCCGTCTTGACTCCCACGTCGATCGGTTCCTACCTTTCACGGCGATGAATGTATGTTTTCGATGAGCAGTCCCTCGCCTTCAATGGCCGTCCGCCTCGCCGTCACGCTGGGTGCGACCACGCTCTTGACCATCGGAGCGGTCACGGTCGGCGCCGCCACGAAGGGCTCCGACAAGAACGAGATAACGACGGACACAGCTGCAGAGTCCAGCGACCCCGGAACATCCGGCACCATGCCAACCCGGGAGCCCGTCCCGGCGTCGACCTCCACTACGGATTCCACTTCGGCGGACGTTTCGCTTCCGCCGCCTTCCACAACATCCAGTCAGCCTGCTGATGAAGGAGGCGATGAGGCCGACGCAGAAAACTGCCTCTACACCCTCAATAGCGATGAATTTGATGATTCCTTCGACTATTCTGTAAGTGATAGTTTGAACCCAGATCTTCTGCAACTGAGCGCTCGACCAATCAATGCATTCGATTCTTCAGAACTGCCACCCGTCTGCCAAACAGGTGCCGGGGAATCCGAAGCTGTCCTACATTTCTGCACTCGGGCGGACCCGCTGCCTCAGCATCGAATTGATGCAGATGTGACGCGCCCGGGTAGAGGCAACCCCGACTATGTAATCGTCGAACAGACCAAAGGCTCGAAGCCGTTGGAATGGTCTATCAAGCCAGCGAGCATTGACTTTTGCGACGCTGCGCCGGAGATCCACCCAGCAGGCAAAAAGTGAACAGTCCTGCAAACGACTCCTCGCCGAAGAAGTCGGTCGATGCCCGGCTGTTCATCGCCGCCGGGGTCGGCGGGCTGATCACCCTCATCGGGCTGGTCCTGCTTCTTTCCCAGAATGCGGTGGCAGCCGCGCTCATGATCGTGCCGCTGCTGGTTCTACTAGCCGGTCTGTATTGGATGAAGCTGGCTGACACCGGGACCAGCCCCGCTGAATCCCAGACGGCTCACCCCCATACGGGTCTGGCCCAGATCCCCCAACAACCGATCCAACACGGCGACACGGCGCCGCCGAACGCCGCTTCGGGGGGTGCGCCCGACGACGACAACCTGGCGGGCGACACGCCGACCGTCCGTGCGGACCGGCCGAGGCTTCGGGCGGCCAAGGCCTACAACCTGACTGCGCTCATGAAGGAACGAGACAACGTCACGCCGGCGCAGTGTCCAAACTGTGGTCAGCTCGCACGGCTGAGTGCCAACGGAGACCGATCCCGTGCCCGTTGCGCCGACTGTGGCGCGGAATGGGCGCTCGGAGACACGCAGCCACCCACATTGGTGCGCTCACACGTGAGAACCAACGCTCCTACCGATGAACCGACCCAACCCGCCGGGGCGTCAACCGCCCAGCAGAGCTAAGAGGAGAACCCAGTGGCCTACGAGCGCCGATTGGACCGCAACAATCCAGGTTGCATGGTGTTCCTTGTCGACCAGTCCGGGTCGATGAACGAACCCGTCGCCGGGGAGCAACGCAGCAAGGCCGACGCCGTCGCCGAAGCGCTCAACAACCTGCTCTATGAGCTGGTACTGCGCTGCATCAAGGACGAGAACGAAGGCCCCCGTCACTACTATGACATCAGCGTCATCGGCTACGGGCCCGGCGTCGGGAGCGCTTTGGGTGGCGCGCTGAGCGGCCGCGACATGGTCTCGGTCGTTGACGTGGCCGACAACCCGGTTCGGGTTGAGGAGCGCGAGTCGGTTGCCAAGGCCGGCGCCGACGGCGACGTCGGTACGGTGCCGCGACGTCACAAGTTTCCCGTTTGGGTCGACTCGGTGGCCGACCAGCGAACTCCCATGTGTGAAGCGCTCAACCGCACGGGCGGAATGCTGGCCACCTGGGTGCAGCAGCACCCCGATTCGTTCCCGCCGATCGTGATCAACATCTCCGATGGTGCGGCAACCGACGGTGACCCCCGCGTGTGGTCGCGGCGCATCCAGTCGCTGGCCACGCGCGACGGCAACGTGTTGCTGTTCAACCTCAACGTGTCGGCGCTCAGCGCCAACCCCCTGTTCTTTCCGGCAAACGCCGGGGTCTTGGAGAACGACTACGCCCGGCTGCTGTTTGAAATGTCCAGCCACCTGCCGCCGTACATGGCCAGCCTGGCGACGGGTATGGGCATGAGCATGAACGAGGGAGCGAAGGGCTTCGTCTACAACGCCGACATGTCGGCCGTGGTGCGGTTCCTGCAAATCGGCACCGCCACCTCACAGGCCATTCGCTGATGCCCACCATCCGCGCGTTTTGGGCGCCCAAAGCGGCCGCCCACGAGAGGGAATGGGAGGACGCCGCCGCCTATGACGAAGCTCGCCAGGTGGTGGCTGTCGCGGATGGCGCGTCCAGCTCGTACCGCGCGGGCGTGTGGAGTTCTCGGCTGGTCGAGGAGTTCCTCGACCAGCCGCCCCAACTGGCCCCTGGCCTCATCGCCTTTCATGAGTGGGTCGCGCACGTCGCAGACGGGTTCCAAAGCGCCTCGGAAGCCGTCTCTGAAACATCCTGGTATGCCTCCGATGCCAGCCGTCGCGGCAGCTTCGCCACCTTCGTCGGCATCATGTTGATGTCCGGCGCCAACGGTGGTCGGTTCGTCGGTGTGCAGGTGGGCGACGCCTGCCTGTTCCACACACGAGGCGACCAACTGGTCACGGCCGTGCCGACCCGGGACGCCGAGGGCTTCGATTCGACCCCCGACCTGCTCGGGAGTTCCGCCTACCAGGAATCACATGGTGCCGAAGCAGGCGTGTATTGTGAGGGCATCGTCGAGCCGGGCGATGTGTTGTACCTCACCACCGACGCCATGGGATCGGCCATGCTCGCGCTCGCCGAGGCGGGTCAACCGATCTGGCGGGCCGGACAGGATCTTGGCCCTCGGCGCTTTCGCACGATGGTGCACGAGCTTCGCACTGCGGACGTACTTGAAGACGACGACGTGACCTTGGTCCGCGTCGAAACGAAGGAGTCGCCCTGATGGCCCCACAATCGTGGCCCTCCGCCATCGACTATGTCGCTGCGGTCCAGGACCCGGAAATCTGCGTGATCTCCGACCGCCTCTCCGGCGCGCAGTTCAAGATGAACATGATGGGCATCCCGGTGGTGAAATCCGGTCAGACCGCTGCGGTGTTTCCGGTGACGATGGGCGACGCGGGGCAGGCGCTGCGCCTGTTCACGACGCCGACCCAGCACGCCGAGCGCTACCGGGCCCTCTCCAAACACCTCGAAGAGCAGCCGAGCCCGCTCTTCGTCGGCGCCGAGTGGATCGAGGAGGCCATCGCATATGGCACCGGGAGGTTCCCGGCCGTGCTGATGCCGTGGGTCCCCGGAAAGACGTTGTCTGCAGCGCTCGACGATGCAACCGAGGAACGAGACACCGAGGCGATCGCCGCCATGGCCGACACCTGGCTGGCAACGGCAGACGGGCTGGCCGAAAGCGGGATCGTTCACGGAGACCTCCAGCACGGCAACATCATGGTCGGACCCGACGGCAACTTTGCATTGATCGACTACGACGGTGTGTGGCTGGAAGGCCTCCCCCTATCGATGATGGAGGTTGGTCACCCCAACTACCAGCACCCTGGTCGCCTGGAATCCGACACGGTCACCAAGAGCGCCGATGTCTTTCCCGGGTTCGTCATCTACGTGTCGCTCAGAGCGCTCAGCGCCGAACCCAAACTGTGGGACGAGTTCCACTCGGGGGAGAACCTGATCTTTTCCCAGGAGGACTTCGTCGGGGTCGACAAGGCGGACCGCACGATCTGGAGTCGACTGCGCGAATTGGATGACGAGACCGCCGCTCTCGCCGAGACCCTCAAGGCCGCTTGTCGGGTGATGCCCGACTCCTTCCCATCGGTCCGGGAAATGGCCGAGAAGAAAGAAGGATCGTTCGCCGGTGCGACCAAGTACATCGTCGACCGCTCGAGCCGAAGCACCGCCGGCTCATGGTGGGGCGCCGACGACGGTCCTGGAACCCCGGAGCCTTCAGCAATAGCCGATCAGGGTGTGCCGGCGATGACGCCCGCGCCCGTCGCGCCTGGAACACCCGTTCCGGCGCCTGCCCAGAGTCCGGCTGCGACCCCGGCGCCCGCCATCACTACCAACCCGGTCCCGAGTCGGCCTCAGGAGCCAACGAGTTCTTCCGGGGACAAGAAGCTTCGGGCTCTGGCCATCATCTCGTTCTTGCTTGGGGTCATCGTGATGACCATCGCCGTCGTTTTGTTGATATCCGGATCCTGAGGACTGTGACCTATGAGTGACTGGTGGTCGCCCGCGGACGGCGACGAGGGGAACGACGCTGAGAATGGCGGAGTCGAAGCGGCCCCGGGCACCGCCGGCGCCCGCGAGCCGGGGGTACCGGCATCTGGGGCCGGCATCTGGAGTAGCACTGACCCACCAGGGCCCCCAGGAATGCCCGCCGCCGGAGCTCCCGCTGCGCCCCCGACCGCCGAGCCCTATCAGCCCGTCGATTTCGCCTCGATCGGGCAACCCACCGCAAACGTCGGCACCGTAGAGAACCCCAAGCGCTCCGGCCTGAAATCACCGCTCGTGCTCGGCGGTATCGCCGCCGGGCTGCTCGTGGTGGCAATGGGAACCTTCACGGTGTTTCAATTTCTCGGCGGCGGCGGGGCCGGGTCGCCCGAAGAGGTGGTGACCACGCTGGAGGCGGCGATCAACGCCCAGGATCCGGTGCTGGCGGCAACCGTGATCGACCCCGACGAACTGCCGATGCTGGTCGAGTTGATGACCGAGTTCGAAGGTGCCCGCGAACGTACCGGCCTGGGCGGCTCCGGGCCGGTGTCTGGTACCGACGTTGAGGTCACCGACCTGGAGCTCGACGTGGACGAGCTCGCTCCGAACGTGGCCCGGGTGACCCTCACCGGCGGACAGCTGTCGGCCGGCTACGACGTTGAAGATGCGCCAGACCCGATTAGGAACCTCGTCGACGAGGACGACCGCGACCGACGGGAGTCGGGTTCGGTCAGCGTCGATGATTACGAGGACGAGGTCGGCGCCGAGCTTTCAGCAATCGTGGTGAAGAAGAACCGCGGCTGGTATATCTCACCGTCCCTCACCACCGCCGACCTGCTGGTGGAGGCATCGAACGACGACTACAAGTCCGGCGACTTCGACGAATACGGCGAGGTCGACTTCTTCGCCGAGGGGGCCGAGTCACCAGCGGCGGTGCTTGAGGAGATCTCCGACGCAGTTGCATCCGGTGACCCCGAAGAGGTCGCGGCCCAACTGCCGTCCGACCAAGGGCAGGCCGCCGTGGTCTTCCAGGATGCCGCCGAGCAGCTTCTCTCCGAAAGCACGTTCTCCGACGATGGCGATTCAGGTTCCTTCGACCGAAACCGTTGGAAGCTTGGCCGAACGCAAACGCACACCGAGAAGGGTCCGAACGGCACGACGCGCCTTGTGATCGACAGCGGCAAGGCGGACGTCGTCGACGACGACGGCGACAAGTACGCCGTCGACTCAGACGGCTGGAAGCTGTGCGCCAAGGCGCCGGGAGACGATCGGGAATGCGTCAACGTGCTCACGGGCGAAACCGGCGACCAAGATGGCTGGGGCTCCGACGCTCCCATCAGCGCCCATTACGCAGAGGTACTCGGTGACGCTCCATCCCTGTTGATGCGGGAGGTTGACGGTGGATGGAAGCTCGACCCGGTAGCGACCCTCCTCGACCTCGGCGTGTCCTACATGCGTCAGATCGACCAGGACACCTTCGAGGCCGCCACGCTCCTGCCGATCGGCGATCCTGACATGCAGCTGAAGGCCGATCAGGACGAGGCCCAGATCACCTTCAACGACGCCGGGTTCGCCAGTGTCGAAGTGCCCACCAAACCCAATGAGATCTATTCGGTGGTCATCGATGACGTCGATCCCAACTGGTTCGGCATCTCGAACCCTGGGACCTCGATGGGCTCCGGCGACAGCTACGTCGACAACCTCGGCTACCTCGAGAATGATCACGACGATGACGGTGTCAACCGAACCTTCATCGCCACCGACGAGTCCACCGTCTTGGGGCTCGGTGGACTCACCAACTCCCTGGACAAGGCCACCGTCCAGGTCGTCGAGGTGGAACAGGGCAAAGGAAAGCTCGACGAGGAGACCAAAGGGTCGCTCAAGGGCCCGCTGGCGCTCTACCGACTCCCCGCCGAGATTGGCAACAACTACGAACTTGAGTTTGCGGCATCGAAAGAGGCGACGATCGATGTCATGGATGGAGACGCCGAACTTGACTCGTACAGCCTGTCCGGGGGTTACTCGTTCGACACCACGACGAGCACCGGCAAGGACGACCCGGCGGAGAGCTCGTTCTCGGCGGACTGGTCCGAGTCGCTGGTCGTCATACGCGGTGAGCCGGGCACCAGCTTCAGCTTCAGGGTGACCGAGTCACCCCGGGGTTTCGAGGATGGCAGCACCTCGAAGTCGGTCACCGTTCCGGGTGACGGCTACATCGAGGTGCCATTCGACCTCGGAGGGCGGTACAGCCAGGTTTACGCCACGGTGTCGTGGAACACCGACGCTGACATCGACCAGGGCCTCACCATCGATGGCAGCGAAGAGGACAGCGACGCCAGCAGTCAGTACTCCTGTCCCTGCTCGATATCGCTCGCAGGAAGCGGTTCCAACAGCGGCTACATCCGGCTCCAGAGCTACCGCTCGTACAGCGTGACCGTCCAACTCGAACTCACCATCGAGTGATCTCCAACCACCCGGACGAGTGGGCCCGATCGATTCGAATTTTGACGACGGTCATCTCGGCATTCCTTCTCATGGGTTCAATCGGGCTGCCGCTCACCCGAGAGGGGCTCGGGTCGGCCACCTCCACGCTCGACCTGGTGAGGTTGGGAACAAACTTGGGCAAACCCGCCGTCACGTGGGGCAGCCGGTTGGTCATCCTGGCGCTCGTGGGTGGCGTCCCCCTTGGCATTTCGCTCCTCCTCCCATCCAGATCGGGCACGATGCTCTGGTGGGCAGCCGTCAGCCTCATCCTCACGATCGGGGTGCTCCTGGCCGCGCTGCTCCGCGACAATCTCGGAACCGGCGGCCTGCTCATTCTCGCCGCCGGTTTGGTACCGATTCTTGCGAACCGCCTCGCCGCCAAATGGAACGCCGTCGAGTGATACCCACACCGAGGATGCCCTCAATGACCCGGTATGACGATTCCAATGCCCCCCAGGGGACACCCGTCCCTGGGGGCATTCCTGCACCACCTGGCCAACCACAGATGTCGATCGGCCCCCCTCCCGCCGCCCCGCCACCCGGTGTTCACGGAGACCTGCCCACCGGCGGAGCGTGCAGTGGCAACGCCAACAAGAAGCTCCCGGTCATTGCGGGCCTGATCATTGCTGCCTTTGCCGCGAGAGCGGGCGGCGCCGGCGCCCTCGTCCTGCTGAGCGGGCCCGAAGAACTGTCGATGAATGACTACGCGGAGAAGGTGTGCGACGAGGTGATCGAGGCGATCGTCAAGGAGCGCAACGACCTGCTGGAATCCAACGACTACGAGAAGCGGGTGGGCGAAGAGGATGTCGACAACGAGAAGGAGGCCCAAGAGGCGATCGATCTCGTCAAACAGGACTTGGACTTCAGGGTCGAGTTCATCGACGCCATCGACTCCTTCAACGGCGGGCAGGTGGTACGCGGTTCCGACGGTGAGGAACTTCAGGAACAACTGAGCGACTACGTCGACGACGTCAGGGGGGACCTCGAGGACGCCCGCGAACATGTTGAGCAGGCCGACCCTGCCGATGAGGAGGACGTCTTCGATGACCTCAACGAGGTGTACGGCGAACTCAACCCCCCAGACATCTACGGAGATGACCGTGACCCTGGCCATGACCTTGCCAACGAGCTGGTCCACGCCGACGAATCGTGCAATTTGTTCGGCACGGGCGAGGAACAGGCGGCATGCGACACCGAACGGGCAATGTTGATCACCGCGTGGAATGCCGCCATAACCTCCAACAAGGTTAACGTCGAGTCCGAGACGTATCGCGACTACTTGAACGACCCGGATGAAATTAAGTACTTCAGCGACCCGACCAATGGTGGAGCAGTTCGCACAGTAACGACCGTTGTGAATGCGACACCCGCTGACTGCCCGAGCATCACTGACGACGAGCTGCACGACATGTAGCTGCTATCTGCCAATCAACCCCTCTGTTTGAACGAATCTAAAAGTTCGCAGAGTTCCCCCCTACCGTTCGATTTCCGCATCTTGGAGGTTCCCCATGACCTGGTACGACGATTCCAACAGTCCCCAACCGACGCCCCCACCCGGCAGCGCGCCCCCACCGGTGCAGGCACAACCACCCGTCGGTGGCCCACCCGCTGCGCCGCCGCCAGGTGTTCACGGCGACCTTCCCACCGGCGGTGCCAGCAGCAACAACAAGAAGCTCTTGATCGTCTTCGGCGTGGCCATTGCCGCGGTGGTCACCATCGCGGGCGGCATCGGCGCCTTTGTCCTGCTGAGTGGGCCCGACGAACTGTCGATGAGCGACTACGCAGAGAAGATGTGCGACGAGGTGATCGAGCCGATCGTCAAGGAGCGCAACGACCTGCTGGAATCCAACGACTACGAGAAGCGGGTGGGCGAAGAGGATGTCGACAACGAGAAGGAGGCCCAAGAGGCGATCGATCTCGTCAAACAGGACTTGGACTTCAGGGTCGAGTTCATCGACGCCATCGACTCCTTCAACGGCGGGCAGGTGGTACGCGGTTCCGACGGTGAGGAACTTCAGGAACAACTGAGCGACTACGTCGACGACGTCAGGGGGGACCTCGAGGACGCCCGCGAACATGTTGAGCAGGCCGACCCTGCCGATGAGGAGGACGTCTTCGATGACCTCAACGAGGTGTACGGCGAACTCAACCCCCCAGACATCTACGGAGATGACCGTGACCCTGGCTATGACCTTGCCAACGAGCTGGTCGACATCGACGAGGACTGCGCCGTGTTCCCCACTGAATACGCAGGGGAGTAGCCCGCGTCGTGACCTGGTACGACGACCTGGAGCCGCCCGACGAGCAACCTTGGTTTGAGGGGACCCCAGGGGAAACGGCGGGGCACGTCGCCTTTGACGGCGTTGTGCACCCACCGGCCACACCCGGTGGGCCCAGCAAGACCGTGCTGGCAATCATCGGGGGCGTCGTCACACTGGCGCTCATCATCATTGGTGTCAGCGCTGTCTTGGTGTTGTCGAGTCGGGACGAGGACGCGACGTCGAACCGAGCGGGCTCGCGGCAAGACGACCGGAAGGGACTGGAGCGTGACCGAGCGGCAGCGTCCACGACGTCCACGCCTGACGACGACGACAGAGTGGTGCTCTCAGGTCCCGACGACTCCAAGGACGGACCGCAGGGCGGGCCATCGCCGTCGGACGATCCCACCACCCGGTCCACCCCTCCGGACCCCACCGGGTCGGGCGTGCTCAGCCTGGAGGCCTACGCCGAGAAGATGTGCGACGAGGTGATCCTTCCCCAAAAGGAAGCGATTGTTCGTGCCTCCGGAAGCGATGACTGGATCGAACTCAAGTTCATCGATCCAGACAACGTCAGTGCCTCTGAAGCGCGCACACTGACTCGTTTCTTAACCCTTGTCTTCGACCATACCGATGAACTGATGGAAGGGGTGGGGGGCTTCAACGACAGATTCGTCGTGGCCGGCGGCCAGGGGAACGAGCTTCAGCAGGACCTGGCCGAATTCGTCGAACTGAGCCGGCAAGGGGTTGGTGTCATCCGATGGATGATCGACGCCGGCGACCGCAAGGAACTCGCCGAACTCGCGTTGGAAGTGACCGAGGACGTTGGCAACTCGGGTACCAACTTCCGCGATTCTTCCCCGGGGACATTTGACCAGAGCCCCATGAGATCGCAACTCAACGAAGCTCTGATCGATGTCGACCACGATTGCTCACTCACGTAGTCCAACGCTGTCGCAGTGGTCCGAAACTCCTGAAGAATGGCAGAATGAACAGCAGGCGTCGCAACCCGTCGACCGCCGCAACACCGTGACCGCTGAAACCCGCCTCCCGCCGCGAGGATATCGATGACCTGGTACAACGAACCGGAGCCCTCGGGCGACCCAAGAGGCTCCGGGGCGCACCCGACCGCGATGCCGACCGCCGTCCCTGAACTTCACCGTTTCGGACCTCGGGGCCGAACTCAACGAGGGACCGGCCGACGTCGACGACGACTGTTCGCTGAACCAGGGAGAGAGTGAAGCATGGCTTGGTACAACGAGGTCAATCAGGAAGCCCCCGAGGACGACGCCGACGACAAGGAGCCGGAGGCTGCTTCGGGGAAGCGCGATGGGTTCGGCAGCGACGGGATCGTTCCACCCTGGGTGCAGGCGGCCTCGCTCCTTGCCCCCACGAGCGAGGCAGCCGAGTCGTCCGCCCCAGCGAGCCCCACTCCCCCAGTCGTTGCGGCATCAGCGGCGCCGTCCGCAACACCGACACCCCCCCTTGCGACTCCACCTCCCCCGGCACCGCCGAGACCGCCTCCGGTGCCGACGCCGCCTCCTCCGGCTACACCACCCGTGACCCGCCCCTCGGACATGCCGCCGCCTGAGCCGTCGGCGTACATACCGGCCGCTCGGCAGGAGGCATCCCCCCCGGAGCAGGCCCCGCCCTCCCCCCCGGCTCGGCCCTCACCGCCTCCAGCACCTGCGCGTCCGGCCGAGCCGTCGAGCGCGATCGAACCCCGTGTTGAGGAGGTGGCGTCCAACATCACCCTTACCGCCGCCACCGCCGCCCCTGTCCCTACGCCTGCGAAGTCGGCGCCGGCCGCCCGGTTGGCGCCCACGGCCCCGTCGCGGCCTGCTCCCGCCAGAGGGCCGATGCCGCCGCTGCGCACGGTGACGGTCCCCGCAGGTCGGCCGACCCCCATGGTGGTCACCCACGGTCATCCGGTCTCGACAGCGACCCAACCGCCAAAGGCGCCCGCCCCGAAACCGCTCGACGACCAGCCGCTGACACCGGGTGCATCCACAAGCTTGCCGGTCGACCCATCGGCCGTTCATACGACTCAGCAGCCCCCAACAGCCCCAATGCCACCGACGGGGCCGAGCTACATCCCACCCCATCCAGCATCCGAGTTGGAGCTGGTTGCAGACGCCGAAGCGCCATCGCCGATCTCCGACATGACCGGTCCCATCTCCTCGGGGGCTCAGGTCCCGAAGCAACCCGCCGGGCCCCTCAAGTTCGAGGCAGGAGCCTGGGAATACGTCCCCATCCTTCTGCTGACCATCATCCTCTGGTTCGTTCCCATCTTCGGTTGGGCGCTCCAGTGGCAGATCGGCAACAAGTTCATCGTCGAGCACCTCACTATCGAGGGACGTCGCGTGACGTACACGATGACCTATGGCTATGCGCTGAAGGTGATCCTTCGGCACCTTCTGATGCTGATCGTCACGCTCGGTCTGGGGATCTTCTGGTTGTACGTCAAGGAGGTCGAGGCCGTCTACGCCCACGTCCGATACGCAGACGAGGTGGAGCCGTGACGTCGGCTGAAGGCCTGCTCGACGACCGACCTGTGGGTTGCCGGCGATGAGCGGGTGGTGGGCGGACGGCGAGGGCCCGTCCGACGGGCCCCAGCCCGCTCCTGAATCAGGGTCAGACGCGCGGTCGGACCCTGAAATGCCGCAGTCGAACCCGAATTCGGAGTCGACATCGGGCGACGACGGCTGGTGGGGGGAGATTCAGTCGGATGGCGAGGGAGCCGTTCCGGAGCCGACGTTCCGTGCCCCTTCCCCTCCGACCGGGCCTGACGGGGTGGCGCCGCCACCCGAGCCTCCGGTGATCTTCTCTCCGGTCGATCCAAGCGATGTCGACGGCGCCGTGCCGCTGGGCGTCGACGACGGCGGGTCACCGCCAACGGAGGCCACGCCCGGACCGCATCCCTACCCCACGCTGGGTCCGTCCACGCCCGGCCAAGCACCGACGGTGGCCACAGATACCGTTCAGCCGAGCTTGGGGCCTCCGACCGAGACCCGGCCCAGCCCGGGCCCACTCGCCGAGGCTCTGCCGACGCTTGGGCCACCCAGTGATCCTCCGACCGGTCTGCCGGCCGCCGCCGCCGGGGTTGAGGAGCCGCAGCGGCCACCGCTGGGTCGTCGGATGGCGGTTGTGGCTCGCTTCGCGGCCTCGTTGTTGTTCCTCGTCGGCACGGCGACCTTGTTGGGCTGGTCGATCAAGCACTCATTGACCGCCGATCCAACCGCGGTGCGCCTGGCGCAGGAGGTCGCCGAGAGTGCCGGTCCCGCCGCGGTGGCGCCCCGCACCTCCCTCCCGCCCCAGGACAACGTTGTCGACCTGCCCGATGTGCGGGGATCCGATCGCGACGAGGCGCTGGCGATTCTCACCGAAGCAGGTCTGTCGGGCGATGCGGTGAAGGTGAAGGAGGTGGCCTGGGTTCCTCCCGCCGGCCAGGTCGTCGAGCAGAGCCCGGCGCCCGGAACCGACAATCCGGAATCGGTCGAGTTGTCGATCTCCAAAAAGGCAACTGCCCCCAAGCTGGTCAGGGCCAAGGAGGACGCCGCCGTCACGACCCTTGAGACGCTGGGCGCCACGGCGGAGATCAGCCGCGAGTACCGGGCCGGCACCGAACCCGGGATCGTCCTCGCCCAGGAACCCGCCGAGGGGGCCGAGCTCACCGAGAGCGTCAAGGTCACGATCTCCGAGGCTGGGGTACCCGTCCCGCTGGACAAACTGGAAACGGCCGGGTCGAGTTACGGCTGCGGGTCGGGCACGGTCACGGTGAACTCGATCGACCGGGACGCCGCTCTGACGTGCACCGTCTCCCCGGGGGACGAGGCCGAGACCAACGAGTACGTGCTGGCCGGTCAGCATGGCCAGTTTCGGGCGACCCTTTTGGTGTCGAGCGACTCCCAACTGGGACAGCAGGCCCGGGTGACCGTGCGAACCGAAGCCGGCGAGATCGCCAGCCAGAGCGTCGGTGTGGGCAGCGAGGTCCCGATCGAGGGTGACATCACCGGGGCGCAGCGCCTGTACATCGCGATCGCACCAACCTCGGCGGACAGCAGCCTCAGCACCGACGGCGTGCAGGTGGGCCTGGTGGATGCCGAAGTGTTGACCTCGCCGGATGTCGCCGAGCAACTCAACGGTGACTGACATGTCCAACACCCCGCGCGAACCGACGGATCCTTCCAAGGACGAGCAGCCTTCGCTGAGCCGATGGACGAGGCGCATCGTCGTGCTGGCCACGGTCTTGCTGGTGGCCTCCGGCGTTGCGCCCTTGATCCTCCGCGCCGTGGATGGGCCACCCGCCTTGGAGACGGGTTCGGTTCCCGACGACTACTCGCTGGACGTGGTGGCGGACGGCGACACGGTGGACCTGTCGGCCGTCGGCATGGCCCGCCTCGGGGGTACGGTGGACAACGATGCCGCCCGGGTGATCGTCGAGGTACAGGACCAGCGCGCCGACGCCACCATCGACAGGTCGGTGACGCCGGCGGTGTGGTGGGTGAACACCGCCGCACCCGCCACCGGCAACTACGACTTCGCCGTGACCGCCGTCGGCAACAACGGGCAACTCCGTCGAAGCACGATGGCCGTGGACTTTGTCTTCCCCGAACCCGATGACACGGTGACCTCGCCGGATGCCCTCGTGTTGGGCGAGGAGGGCAACCCAACCCTGAAGTCCTTCGATGTCGAGACCGGCGAAATCGAGTTGGCTGGCGTCAAACGCGGCCAGGTCCGAGAAGGCATGTTCCTGGTGTCCGACATCGACGGCGCAGCCCCCAATGGGCTGCTGCGACGTGTGGACACACCCGGGTCGGCAGCGGGGGACGTCAAGGTCGCCACCAGTCAAGGTCGCCTTGACGACGTGATCTACCAGGCCAAGTTCACCGGGCCGGGCGGCGGACCCGGCAGCGTCGCCTCCCCGACCAAACCGCTCGAACAAGACTTCGGCGTCGGCGTCGGCATCCCCAAGGGCACCAAGCCCGACAAGGCCCTCGCTGCGCTCAGGAAGAGCGCGAAGATCAAGGAGCCGAAGAAGCTTGAGGCGCCACGCAAGTTGGAGCTCGGCAAGGGTTTGATGGTGCGTTTCGGGGTGGCGGCCGGGATCGAGGCCGAGCTCGACCTGGAGCTGACATATCGAAAGGTCTGGTTCTTCAAGATTCCTTCGGGCCTTGATCACTTGAACATCACCGTGTCGGCCAACGGGACGCTCGTGGCCGAACTTGGAGGCGATGGACCGACCGATCCGACCAAGCCGGACAAGTCGGCGTTGGCCGCGCTCTTGGCCACCAAGGGGAAGTCGTTCAAGGCCAAGAAAGAACTGTTCGAATACGACATGACTCCGGTCTCATTCATGATCGGACCGATTCCTGTGGTTATCAACGGATCGGTGGAGGCCGAGGCGACTGCCGATGGTGAGATCGTCCCCAGCAGCGTGTTGGCCGCCTCGACCGGATTCGAATTGGGAGCGTCGGCCAGAATCACCCCCAGATCCCGCAAACTGGAACCAATTCATAATGCCGATTTCCATCCCGAGTACGCGTTGGGCATTGCTGGAAACGCGTCGATTGGCGTCAAGTTGGAGCCGGGCATCGAGGTGTACGGCGTGTTGGGCGCCGGCGTGCTGATGGGGGCAAGCATCGACGGGACCTTCTCCGCCACTGTCTTGGACAGTACCTCCGACCGGGGGCCGGGCATCGACGCGTCTCTTGGCCTCAACCTGGGGGTCGGCGCCAAGGCGGAGGTCGAGCTGTTTGGACTCTACGAAAAAGAACTCCAGACTCCGATGAAGACCTTCCCCATCTACACCTGTTCGCTGACGTTCTATCCCGCCGAGGCCCCTGGATCGACCGATTGCTCGGCCTTCGGCGATCCTGATCCCAGTCGCGGAGGCGGCGGCTCTGGCGGGGGAGGCCCTAACGGAGCGGGCGAGGGGGCGGGAGGTTCGAGCGATGCGCTGACCTCGATCATCGTCATGGATACGTCGTCGTCCATGTCGGAGACCGACGGCCAGGGCAAGGTTCGCATCGAGGGCGCCCGGGAGGCGATCGCCGCCTACCTCAAGAAGGTCGACTCGAACGCCCGAGTCGGACTTCGGACGTACCCATCGGACTCAGACTGCGGAGGAGGAACGCTGCTGATCCCCCCGCAGCGGGTCGACCGAGGCGCCATCAACCAAACCGTGGCGCAGCTCGAACCGGCGGGCAACACGCCCACCCACATCGCGTTGGAAGCGGCGCTGGACGACCTACCCGACTCGGGCTTCCGCACGATCATCCTGGTGTCCGACGGCGAGGGTAACTGCGGCGGAGAGAACGGGGCCTCGTGCGAGGTGGCCCGCCAGGTCGCCGCATCGGGCGTGGAGCTGACCTTCAACACGGTCGGCTTTCAGATCTCGGATGCAGGGCAACAAGAACTGCAATGCATCGCCGACGCGACCAAGGGCAGCTACAAGACCGTCGAGGACGGCGAGGCGTTGGCCGACGAGCTGAACGCCCTGACCGAGCCCAGGCTGACCGTCACCATGGACGCTCCAAGCGAAATCCAGATGGACTCAACCGGCGCCCCCACCGAACCGGTTGAGGTGACGGCCGTGGTCAACAACGTGGGCGGGCGCGACGCCAAGGGGGTCAGTCTGTCGCTCGCCCAGGCTGGCGGGACGGGCGTGGAAATCCCTGACGCCGGCAAGCTGATCGGGAACATCCGAGCGGGAGAGCGCAGGTCCGCCACATGGACGGTCGATCCGGTGGCTGCGTCCGAGGGGTTCACCTCCACCTGGACCGCGGCCGCAGTGGCCGGCGGGGTCGAACCCAGCGAGGACGTGGCCGAGACCAGCGTCGTCGTGCCCAGCACCGAACTGGGCGACGAGGTCGGACCGGTTTTGAAGGGTGCCAAGCGCGTGGCCATCCTTGGCGACGGCGGAGTGGTCGGCGCCGACTCCGACAGCGACTGTGAACCCCCAACCGAGATCATCGGACGTCTCGGCGACGACGACCTGTTTACCGACACCCAGGTGCTTGCCTGCGCCGGAGCCTCGACGGTGCAAATCGGCAGCGGTTCGGACAGCCAGCTCGACGAACTGGCTTCGATGCAGTCCTCGACCGCGTTCGACGCTGCGCTGATCAGCCTGGGTTCCACCGACGTCGGCCTTCCATCCATGCTCGACCGCTGTGCCGCCGGCAGCTGCGACGTGCCCGCCCCCGAATGCGAGGGTGAGGAGTGTCGGCCGCTCGACGCGACGGACTTCGAGCAACGCCTGGTGGGCCTCCAACGCTCGGCGCTGAGCGTGCTCGCACAGACCGACGCCGCCCTGGGATCGCGGGGTGCACCGATCATCGTGGCGACCTACCCCAAGATCTTCCCCGACCAGGGACGCTCACGGGAGACCTGCCTGGGTGAGGGAACAGTGGGCATCGAGGAGTTCAACTCCCGAACCGAGCGGCTGAACGACACGCTGGCAGAGGTCGCCCGGACGGCTCAGGACGTCGGGCTGCCGGTGCGCATGATGTCATCGGCCGAAACCACCCTCGCCGATACGATCAACGATCAGGGCGCGAAGACCCCCGGGCGCACCGCATGCGACCGGCGGGCACTCGTGACCCTCGGGGAGGACGGCGAGCCCCCCGCCCCGGCACCCCTGGAGGGCTACGGCGGCCAGCTCACCCGGTCGCTGCTGGCCGACGCCGGTGGGTGGCAGGCGATCCAACCGGCGGAGCACGGCTCGGTCGCTCCGACCGACACGGCGAGCGCCTCGTCGCCAGGCGGGCAGGTCAAGCCCGTGGGCCTGGACGGGTTCGCCCCCGACACCAACGTCGAGGTGACGGTGGGTGAGCCGGGCGTCTACATCGGCACCCTCCGGGCCGACGATGACGGCCGGGTTGAGGGCGACCTCCTGATACCCGAGTGGGCGGGCAATGGCGACCAGCAGTTGCGCGGGATGGGCGTCGACCCCGAGGGGACCGGCATGGTCGCCTCGACCACCGTTGAGGTATCGGACGGCCCGCCATGGGGTTGGCTCCGATGGTTGCTGCCGATCGTCAGCCTGTTGTTGTTTGGCGCAGCCGCCTGGTTTGCTCTGCGATCCCGGCCGGCCAAGGTGCACGCTCGGGCATTCGACGCCACCACCGTTGCCGGCGCCTAGCCAAGCACCCAACCCGTACGTCCTCGATCCGCGCGTCGCCAACACTTGATCCCCTGGAGCACGATGAACGACCACGACCACGACTCGCCACATGCAGCGATGGACCAGCCCACCAGAGGTGGTGCCCCGGGGCCGTGGTCGCCGTCTGACGGCACCGGCGAGGCAGCGATCGATCAGACGACTCAGTCAACGGCCGACCTGGCCTCGCATTCGGTCCCACCGATTCCACCGCAGGGTTCCTCCAACTCGACCCTCCTGAAGGTGACCGTCGGCATGACGGCAGCATTTCTTTTGGTGGCGGTGGCCATCCTGGGGGTGGTCCTGCTCGGAGGCGACGACGAGCCCCAGTTCCGGTCGGCGAAGACCGCCAACGATGAACCCGCCGAACGATCGGCCGACGAAGAGGACGCTGCGGGCACAACCGCCACTCCCGACGACGCGCCGTCGACCAACTCACTCGTCGGGATGTTGGGCTCCACCCCGCTGGTCGACCTCGACGACGAGTTCAAGGATCGTCTCCGCCAGGTGGACCCGGCACTCGTCGACTACAACTACGCCGCCGAGAGCTACGACGCAGCGATCGTGATCGGGCTCGCAGCGGAGGCGGCTGGCACCGACGGCTCGGCTCTGGCTCAACGGATCAACGACATCACCCGGGACGGTGAGAAGTGCACCGACTTCGCGTCGTGCCAGGCCATCCTCGATGTCGGAGGCGACCCGGACTACGACGGGCAGTCCGGACCGCTGGAGTTCTCCGGCAACGGCGAGCCAACCCGCGCGAGCTACGGCATCTTGCAGTTCGGCACCGTCGGCTGCGTCGAGACCGTCGAGTGCATCGACGACGCGAACACCGAGTTCGTCATGGCGGAGGCGCCGGCAAAGGCTGACGTCCCCCAGGTGCCGGTCACGGTCGACCGCGGCGGCGATGGGACGCTGAAACTGGGCTCGCTGTTGCCGAAGACGGGATCGCTGGCATTCCTCGGCCCACCCGAGTTTGCGGGTATCGACCTGGCCGTTCGGGAAATGAACGCTGCCGGCGGCGTTCTTGGCAGCGAGGTGTCCCACATCGAGGGTGACTCGGGAGACACCGAGAACGCTGTTGCGCCCAAGACGGTCAGCACGCTGCTCGCTCAGGACGTTGACGCCATCATCGGCGCCCCGTCAACCTCGGTCACCCTCTCGGTGATCGACACGGTCACCAACGCTGGGGTGGTGATGTTCTCGCCTGCGGCCACGTCCAAAACGTTGTCGGACTACGACGACCAGGGCCTGCTGTTTCGGGCGGCGCCCTCGGACATCCTCCAGGGCGCGGTACTCGCCGAGACCGTCGCCGGGGATGGTCACCGGGACGTCTACATCCTGGCCCTGAACGACGACTACGGCACCGAGCTAGCCGACGACTTCACCACGTCGTTCGAGGCCAACGGCGGCAGCGTGGCCGGCACCGAAATCTATGATCCAAAGGCAACGACCTTTGCCGACGTGGTCGGTTCGGCCAAGCAGGCCGAACCCGACGCGGTTCTCCTGCTCGGATTCGATGAGACCTCCAAGATCCTGGCCGAGATGATCGACCAGGACATCGGTCCTTCGTCGCTGCCGGTCTACGGCGTCGACGGCAACATGGGCAACGCCCTCGTCGAGAACTTCGAAGCCGGCAGATAGTCCACGGCCCAGCTCAATTGTTGAAGTTGCTGACGTGCTGTCGACCCCGGATGCATCACCAGACGCCGTCGAAACTCCATTCGCACCCCCCTAAACAGAGCAGTACCATTCAGCGCGACCCGCGGCGGCTGCTCGGACGAACTCACGGAGCACCATGACCGAGATATTCACCCAACCGCCCGCAGGTGGGGCCGCACCTGGGCCATCACAGCCCGGCGGCTCAACCGACAAGAAGCTGACCATCCTGATCGGATTCTCGGTCGTGTTTCTGATCGCGGCGCTGGGCACGCTTGGCTGGGTGGTACTCGCGGGTGGCGACGACGGAAAGCGTGTGGAGACCGCCCAACGCAACGAGGCCGACAGCGAACGCGACGCTGCGACGAAGAGCGCCGACGAGCAATCCTCCAACGATGAGGCCTCCGGCGACGACTCCGAGGAAGCGGCGTCCGAGGAGGCCGACGTGACGCTTCCGAAAACCACTGTGCCGCCGCCGGATCCGGTGGAGGTGACCCCGCAGGTGACCAACGTGTCGTTCGAGCGACCGGCGGCTCCCTCGATCGTTTGCACCGGCGAGCCGCTGGCCTATTCCGGTGCGCAGTTGGTCGACGGCGACGAGAACTACGGTTGGGGAGCGTCGATGGGAGACGCCGCCGGCGCCACCGCCGATATGCGGTTCGTCGGGCCGGTCAAGCTGGCCACCGTGGGGCTCACGCCTGGCTACACCCGCCTCGCGCCGCGCAGCAACGCCGGCTGTCAGACGGTGGTGGCCTTCCCCTACAACCGATTCGTCCAGTCGGTACGGTGGACCTTCGACGACGGCAGTTCGGTCGAGCAGAGCTTCGAACAGCGGGCGGAGCTGCAGACGATGCCGGTGGATGTCACCACCACCACGGTGAGGCTCACCATCTTGTCGACGACCCGCCCGGGCAGTGCCGACAACGAGACCGTCATCTCCGAGGCGGCCTTCACCGGCACCCCCTGAGCCACAGCTCACACTACGATTTCAACGCCTCCGGCGGGCCCACCCCCGTGAGAGACGACGCAGGAGCGCCATGACCGACATCTACACCACTCAACCCGCCGCCGCACCCCCGCCGCCACCGGGTAACTCCGACAACAGGCTCAACCTGCTGATCGGCAGCGCGTTGGTTTTTCTGGTGATCGCCCTCGGAGTTCTGGGATGGGTGGTGATCCAGGGCGGCGGTGACGGCGGCTCGCAGGTTGCCACCGCAGACACCAACGAAACACGCAAGGACCGCCGGGGAAAGGACACCGACAAGCCGTCAAAGGACCAAGATCGATCGGGGGACGCGGACTCCTCTGTCAACGAGGATGGTGACGATCAAGTGACGCTGCCCGACTCAGATTCGACGGCTCCCACCGCAGCCGACGGCGGTGGGAGCGGCGCGGTTTCCTCGACGGCTTCGGGCACCGGCGGGGCGGGTGTGACCCCGCTCGGCACTTCCCCGATCACCCCGACCGCCGTCAACCCATCGAACACCCGCGACTCCGTGAACCTCACCTGCACCGATCAACCATTGAGCTACGGCGCCAACCAACTGATCGACGGCGACCCACAGACCGGTTGGGGCGCATCGAAACATGACGGATCAGGAGAGTTCGTCCAGTTCGAGCTCGGCGGCACCAAGCAACTGTCCACAGTGGGGATCACTCCCGGCTACCTGCGGGTTGCCGAGCGGAGCGCAGCGGGCTGTTCCATCGTCTCGGCGTTTCCTTACAACCGTTTCATCAACTCGGTTCGCTGGGAGTTCTCCGATGGCAGTTCGGTCGAGCAGGGCTTCGAGAACATTGACGAGATGCAGTCGGTCGACGTCGACAAACAGACCTCGTTCGTGCGCATGGTGATCCTGTCCACCACCCGTCCCGCCGGAGCTGACGACGACACGGTGATCTCCGAAGCGCAGTTCACTGGAACGCCATGACCCTCCGTCGGCGGGCGGTACCGCTGGCGGCCGTAGGTCTCGCCGCTATGACGGCTGTGTCGGCATTCTTCTTGGTGCCGGCGAGCGCTAGACAGGAGCCGACCCCTGAGGACGTGGCCCTGCATTTTGAAGCAAGGGTCGGCGATCTCAGCGACGAGGCATTCGCCGAGCAGGCATTGGCCACCCTGAACGATCCGAGGGGCTGGGGACAGGCCGGATTCACTTTCCGGTCCGACCCGTCCAGCAAGTACCGGGTGGTACTTGCCGAGCCCGCCGAAGTCGACGAACTGTGCCTTCCATTGGTTACCGGGGGGCGGGTGAGCTGCCAGAACGACAATGTTGTCGCCATCAACGCCAACAGGTGGCGCAACGCAACCGATGATTGGGACAAGAGCAAGGACGCGTACCGCCAGTACGTCGTTAACCACGAGGTCGGACACCTGATCGGGCAGTTTCACCCCGCCAACCGCTGCCCCCGACCCGGTGAGCCCGAGGCGGTTATGGCCCAACAGACCAAGGGCCTCGAAGGGTGCCAAGGTAACCCGTGGCCGCTGGACTGGGAGGTGGTCGGTGCTGCGAAACGGCCAGTCGGCTACGCGCCGACCCCGGACGTCGAGCCTGCGGTCCGCGCTGTCAATCCGGGTGGGGGCGTCCCTGGCGCCGCTCCAACCGCCACCACCAGGCCCGCGGCTCCTACGACGGCCGGCGCAACTCCTGCGACCGAAACCCTGCCTGCCTCCGAGGATCCCCTGCCCGCTGCAGGCGTACCCGAGGCCGTCGACTCGGACGAAGCCGCCACGACGCTCCCCGAACCGACGGCAGCGGAGCGGCAGTTGGACGATGCCCCGCTGTCTGGGCGGGCTCAGAGCGTTTCGTCCACCGGCAATGACGACTCGAACCTGCCCGTCGTTGTCGTGCTGAGCTTCCTGGCGGTCACTCTGATATCGCTCGGCATCGCTCTGCTGATGAGGTGGCGGTCGCGCGGTCGTGACGTGGTGTATCCCGGCGATGAAGTCGACGACCACTCAACCGTCGCTGCCGTCAACCCGGAACACACAGAAGGTTGGGAGTCTGAGCCGATCGAGGACCTCTTCGGCTGGGCGGTGAACCTCGAGGGAGGAGCTGGACTTCAGGGTGCCATCACCTGGGTTGCTCCATCACGGTGGACTCCAGCGCAGACCTTCGAGTTTCTGGAGGCGGTTGAGCAGCTGAACCCCCAATACGTTGAACCAGCGTCGGTTGCCGCTTCCGTCTCCACGGTACTGAAGGCCAACAAGGCGCTCCGGCCGATCGAGGGCGAAGGCCTCGGCCTGGTTATTGTCGGTTCGACGCAACTCGTCGCCGCCGTCGTCGGCGCCGCCGAGGTTGCGGAACTTCGAGGAGGCCGGATGATCACCACCCGTCGCCAGGGAGTTGTCCGGCTGCGAGGCAGCGGCGATGGCCCCTTGGAGCTAACTCTGCGGCAGACCGGTAATGACTGGCCGGCTGGAGCCGTGCTGATCAGAGAACCGCCCATCGACCAACGAGCGACACCACCTGAGATCCGTGCGGCGGACGTTTCATCGCAGCCAGAACACTAGGCTGCAACGCGCTGTTCAAACGCCCCGCCGGCCAGTGCCGACGCTCATTCGCTCGGCAGACGACGGATCGCGCGCTGCGTCCCCCACCGGAAAGTCCCACTGATGACCAACCAGACCGATGCCGGCAGACGGCTCGTCCCCCTCCTTGCGTTCGCCGTAATCGCCATGGGGATACTGACCGGTGGCGTCGCCATCTGGCTGGGAGTCTCCAACGGGAACGAGAGCGCAGACGCCACCGTCGGAGCCAAGCCCGGCCGATCAGCCGCCTCGGTAACCTCAACCTCAGCTCCTGGGTCCGAACCCGCCACGACCGAAGCGTCGCGCACCGCCTCCACCGATGAAGCGACGACGGCAGTCCCGGCCACGGAGCCGCCACCCGAAACCGCGGCGCCGGCGCCGTCCACCTTCGTCTTTCCGGTGCAGTCCGATAAGACCGGCTATGACTCGTCCCATCACGATTACCCCGCCGCCGACATGTTTGCGCCGTGCGGCACCCCGGTGGTCGCCGTGACCGACGGAACGATCGAGGAGGTCGAAACGGTCGACACCTACGACTCCTCCAACCCAGATGGAGGCACCAAGAGCGGGCTGATGGCCGCCTTGGTCGACAGTCGAGGCGTTCGCTACTACGGCAGCCACATGCTGTCGGTCCTGGTGAACGCCGGCGACCAGGTGGAGGCCGGTCAGCAGATCGGAACCGTGGGCGAGACCGGCAACGCCGCCGGAACCGGGTGCCACCTGCACTTTGGGCTGTCACCGGCGTGTCTCAAGGGGTGGGAACACCGTCGCGGCCACATCCCGCCTCAGCCCTTCCTCGATGCCTGGCGCACTGGCAACGCCATCGATCCAATCGACAAGGTCTCGGCCCTCCCCTGCGGGTGATCGATGGGCAGGGCGGTTCAGCTACCCACCCGACCTACGTGGGGCTCGATTCGGTGGCAACCCAGGTTCGGGCGTCGGGCAGCATCAGCATCCCGGCGATGATGACTGGCCCAATCAGTCCGAGCACCCAGGTGCCGCTCGCCTCGATCACCATGTAGAGGCCGACCAGCAAGAAGAAGCCCTGCAGGCCCACTGCACCAAACCAGGCCTTCCATGATCCGCCGTAGAGCTTCAGCGCAACTGCGATGATGCTGACGGCGAAAACGAACAGGATCATCGAACCGACCACCAGCATGATCTCGCCGTCGGAGGTACCCGAGCTGGAGGTGCCGAACTCGGATTGGAAGTCGGAGGCCACCTTGGCCACACCGCCCGCTACGGCCATGAAGGCCACCGCGACGATGACGAGCGCGGCTTGCCCCACCAGCGCCGAGACAACGGCGAGGACCGAAAGGGGGGCCTCCCGCAAGGAGCGCCGATTCTTGGCTGCGTTGGGAAACAGCGATTGCACCGAGGCAGGAATGCCCCCGGGACTTGACGAGACTGTCCCAACGATCGGATTGGTGAACGCGCTCGGTTGAGGTGCCGCTCCCAGTGTTGGCTGCGGAGCGGGGCCCGTTGAGGGAGGAGCTTGACTCCACGGTGGGATGGACGGGGGGAGGCTGGTCATGTCGGGTCCCTTTCTGGAAGCACTGGCGATCCTAGGGTGCCACCGTTGATCGAATCCAAGGCTTCGAGTTCCTCGAACGAGGGCAATTCACCTTGGTGCATAGATCAGGCGATCGGGAATGCAATGCGTTGACCAGGCAATCAGCCGGACTGCGCCACCGCCGCCATCGATTGGGAGCCCGAGCCTGGGGTGCCGATAGGCGCCAGTGTCTTGTCGAGTTGCCGCGCGACACCCCCGATCACCATGATCACCAAGCCGAGGGCGAAGCCGACTGCGCCCACCCCGATACCGGCCAAGTCGAGCACACCCTTGATATTGGACGCCTCCTCATCGAGATCAAAAAAGATCTCGTCGCCCTTGTCCTCATTGGCCTGTTCAATATCCTCGATGGCAAAGTCCACCGCTCCACCGATGGCTGCCACCCAGGCGATGCTTCCCCCGATCGAGAGCAGTGAGAAGACGATGCCGATGACGATGAGGAGGCGGGCCAGCCCCCGCAACGGACGGTTTGACGCGGTCGCCATGATCGGCACGAGCGCCGAGACCGGAACGGTGCCGATATCGCCATGGTCGGGGTTGACCTGGGCAGCTCCGGGTTGACCGGCCTGCGTTTGGGCGGCCCTTCCGGCGTCCTCCTGAGAATACCAACTCATTCGTTCAGTCTAGGGGCAGGCGACCCAGCATCGAAGAGGGCTCGACATCGGCGTGAAGCATAAACTTCGACAATGGTGAGGCATGTTCCCAGATCTGCAAGGGCCGCAGCGGTTGCCGTCCTCATCGTTGCCGGCTGCGGCGGGACCGATGCCCGATCGGCTGACACGGGATCCGCCGAGACGACATCGGTGGTCGATGCCATCTCCACCACCTCGGTGACTTCCACCACCTCGAAGGAACCCCCAGCCGTTGCCGGCCCATCTGCGACCACCACGAGTGTTCCGCCGCCGACCGACCCTCCCGGCGAAGCGGTGTCGCTGGCGGCCTTCGAGGGCTCCGGGGTGTGGATCGACGTGTTCGAATGGTCACCGACCGCCACCGACGGCAAACCACGCGTCACGCCGGATCAGGTCGACGACATGTCCGCCGCCGGAATGACCACCCTGTACATCCAATCAGCCCAAACCAGCAGGGACGAGCCGGTTTCCGATCCGGATCGGTTCACCGAGTTCGTCGAGCGGGCCCATGCCAACAACATGTCGGTCGTTTCCTGGTACCTGCCCAACCACACCGACCCCCTCAAAGACCTTCGACGCGTACTCGCCCCATTGGACTTCGACGTGGATGGCATCGGTATCGACCTGGAAAGCAAGAATCTGGCTGATCGGACTCTTCGCAACCAGCGTGCCATCGAGCTGGTGCGGAACGCTTCCGATCTTGCCGAGGACATCCCCATTGGAGCGGTGGTCTTCGCTCCGCAGGCGCTGGATCGCTACGAGCCCAACACCTGGCCCAACTTCCCCTGGGCCGAGGTCGCTGCGGAGGCCGACGTGATGGTGCCGATGGCGTATTGGACGATCTATCGCGACGAGTTCCCCGACTCGGCCGACCCGGTGGCGTACACCAACGAGACCCTCATGCTGTTGCGAGACCGGGTGGGGCCCGATGTGCCCATCCACTCCGCCGGAGGGCTGCTGCAGGATTCAGGGACCGACGAGGTGACCGCTGCGGTGGAGGCGGCGGAGCAGGCCGGGGTCATCGGGGTGTCGATGTATTCGTGGTCGGGTGTCAAGCCAGGCCAGTTGGTGTCGATGCAGGAGGCAACGCCATGAGCGACGAGGGAACGACTGGCTCCGGACAGATTCCCGGCTGGTGGACTCCGGACCAGGCCGGAGGTATCCCCGCCGAATCGAATGTCGATGCAGCCACCAGGATGCCGAACTCCGCATCCCCCAGCCCGGGCGAGCCCAAGAAGCGGTGGTCGTTGGTGCTGCTGACCGCCATAAGCTTGGTTGTGTTGACCGCAGGGGGCACGATTATCGCTCTCAAGCTTGGGAGCGACGAACCCGGAACGACCTCCACCAACCAGGAAGCGGCCACCCCGACGACGAAACGGACCGCGACCACCGAATCGAGCGGGTCGTCGGAGGCGGCCGGGCTCGACGATGGCGACGATGACCCCGGCGTCAGCCTGCCCGACCGGACCCCGGACGCGGACCCGACGACCGACGACGGGTCAACGTCGGGTGGTTCGACCTCACCGGGGACCGGCGGTGCGTACACGCTGGGTCCGCTGACCTTCGACGTGCCATCCGGCTTCACCGCCACGATGGTGGCCGAACGGCGAGATGACGGGGCGCTTCGCTCCGAGTTCGCCGGACCCGGCGGGCAGGAGGTGATCGTGGAGGTGAACGTCGACAAGCCCAGCGACGGCGTCGCCACCGCCCACGAGCTGGCGGCTACCTACCGGGACCAGGGCCGCCTGGTCCGCGAGCCGTACGCCGACGAGGTGGGTGGCATCACCACCGGCGTGCTGGCCATCCGCGGCACCGCCGATGACTACCGATCCGATCACTTCCTGGAGCTGGGCAACAACGGCATGGCCGTGATGGGCGTCGACCTGGCATCGTTCGATTCGGCCGACTCGCTCGCCAAAAGCGTTGTCCAGACGCTACAGATCTAGCAGGAGTTGCCCGAATCGCTGGTTTTCACATGGTTGGTGATCCGAGGGATCCCGCCTGGTGCTGCCACCAAGGTGTCGAGGAAGCCCTGGTCACCGGTGTAGCAGCCGGTCCCGCCGGTCTTTTTGAGGTAGGAACCCTCGGCGTGCAACGTGTAGTTGACCTTGATCATCCATCCGCCGTCAGCCGTGGGCTCCGGGCCGAACGCCAGGCTGGGTCCGTCGGCCACGGAGAGGGCGATGTTCGCCGACTTCGGGTCGCCGATGTCGCTCCTGAGGGCATCGGCGCCAAGCGGGGCCTTGGAATCCACCCACATCTCGACCGGCGGGGCGAGATAGCCCATGGCCGCGTCGATGTCGCCCTGGTTATCGGCCGCCATGAACTCGGTCAGCGTGGTCCGCACCTGGCCCAATGCCTCGTCCGGCCCTGGCAAGGCCGGAGCAGGGGGCTGCGTCGGCGGAGGCGTGGTGCGTGGCGGCAGCGTGACCGGCGCCGCAGTGGGGGCCGGGACCGCCGTGGTCGCATCCATGATGGTCGTGTTCACGGTGGTGTCGTCGGGCTCCAACTCGACAGGTCCATCAGACTGGGTGGTCGATGACTCCTGGGCCGTCGTCGAGCCGTCGCCATCGCGGCCCTGGTCCGTGTCCGGGTCGCGCGAACTTGACGTCGATGGCCCATCATCCAATATCGCAACGTCGGAGCCATCGTCGCCACGGTTCATGAGCAGCACGACGATCACGGCTGCTCCGATCAACACGATGGCGGCGTTGATCGCTACCACCACCTTCAACCAGTTGCTCTTCGGTGGCCCTGGCTGCGCCGTTCCGCCCGTCGTCGACGCCAATGCCGATGCCGATGGCATGGCCGTGGGGGCATCAGGGCCGGACCCAGCCGCTCCGGCCTGTGGGCTCCATGGGCTGTTGCCAGGCTGTTCGGTCATCGGCGGGAACCTTGGTCGTCTCGGCGTGTCGGTCGGCGCAACCCTACCGACGGCATGCGTTGTTCAACAATCATCCTGCTTTGCTCTGAGCGGCCGGCTGAGCCGTAACGTCCACGCCATGTTCCGGCCGGCAGCTTTCACCCGACGCGTCGTCATGACCCCGACCGTGATCCTGTCGTTCGTTCTTCTGGCTGGAGGCTGCAGTAGCCCTGAACCCTCGACGGCGGAACCCGCAGGCAGTGCCACTTCGGCGACCGCTTCACCGGCCCCATCGACGACCGTCCCAGCAGCTACCTCCTCCGCAACGTCCACGGCGAAACCCCCCGCCACCACCGCCACCACGGTTGCGTCGAGCCGCGGTCCGGCGACGAGCGCTCCACCGACCTCCCCCGCTCCCACCGATCCGGTTGCGGCAACCGTGGAAGCGGCCAACCAGTGGCCGCTTCGTCAGAAGCTGGCTCAGCTCATGTTCATCGGGTTCAACACCGGCTACGGGGACACCCCGGGCACCACCGACCCCAGTGCTGCTCAGGCTGTGATCGACGCCGGGGTCGGCGGGGTGTTTGTCGGCAGAAAAGAGGTGGGCCTGTTCAATTCGCCGGTGTTGTCCGCCGCCCAGGACGGCCTGCTCCCGTTGTTGGTGGCGACCGACGGCGAGGGGGGCCGCGTCGACCCTTTACCTCAGGTGGCCGCGCCCCTTCCACCAGCGCTGGAGATGGGCACCTGGGATCCTCAACGCATCCGGGAGGCCGCCCAGCAACACGGCGAAGACCTGCGGGCGCATGCTGTCAACGTCAACTTCGCCCCGATGGCCGACCTGGCCGGAGGACCCGACCCGCTGGGCGATCGAACCTGGTCGTCGGACCCGGCCACGGTCACCGCAACGGCCGGCGCGTTCGCCGAAGGAATGTGCGCGGCCGGCGTGTACCCGACGTTCAAGCACTTCCCGGGCCACGGCCATTCCGACGTGGATGCCGACCTCGAGCCGGCGACGACCCCGGACCTGGCCACGCTGGAGACCGCCGACCTGCTGCCGTTCCGAGACCTCACGAAATCGATGAAGGGTCGCTCGTTGGTTATGACCGGGCACTTGGACGTGCCGGGCCTGACCACCGAGGGGCGCCCGTTGTCGCTCGACCCCGGGGCGATGGCCTACCTACGTGATCAGGTGGGATTCGACGGCGTGGCGGTCACCGACGAGTTGGCCGAGATGGGGTCGATCACCCAGCGCGGCATCCCGATTGCCGACGCGGTCGAACAATCGCTCGTTGCGGGCAACGACATGGCGCTGTTCTTCGGCGGCCCCAGCGACCTCTCGAGGATCCTCGACCGGCTGGAGCAGGCGGTCGCCGACGGCCGACTCACCACCGAGCGCGTCGACGAGGCGCTTGCGCGGGTCATCACCCTCAAGGCATCGGGTGCTTGCCCCGGCCCGGGCCTGTCGGGCTGAGAGAATGATCACCATGTTGTGTCGCAGAGGTTGGCTGTTCGTGTGCGTCGTGCTCCTCGCTGCCGGTTGCGGAGGGGGCGAGGACGCCACGAGCCCCCAGCCGTCGCAGACCACGTCCGCGGCAGCCGAGACCACGGCGGAGGCGGCCATCCCGACCTCCAGCAGCTCGGCCGTCCCCTCGACGACCGCCCAGTCGCCAACGACCGGCGTCCCTGCGACCTCGACGGGGCCCACGAGTTCAGCGGCCGCCTCGGACGGTTCCGACCCCACCTCGTGGCCGCTTCGACAGAAGTTGGCCCAGTTGCTCTTGCCGGGGTTCAACGCCGGGCCGGGCGGCACCTCCACCAGCCCGAGCGAGGTACAGGCTCTGATCGACGCCGGCGCCGGTGGGGTTTTCGTCGGGCGCAAGGAAGAGACACTCTTCGCTTCTTCTGTCCTGACCAACGCCCGGGCCAACACGCTGCCGCCCTTCGTTGCCACCGACGGTGAGGGGGGCCAGGTCGATCTGTTGCCGTCGATCATGGAGCCGCTCCCTCCAGCAGGGGAGATGGCCGCCTGGGATACCGACCGCATACGCGCCGCCGGGGCGTCCCGTGGGACCAATCTGGCCCAGCGGGGGGTCACCGTCGACTTCGCGCCGGTGCTCGACGTGGCCGGAGGAACCAACCCGCTGGGCGACCGCACCTGGTCGGCCGAGCCCGACGAGGTGGTGCGCACCGCCGGTGCCTTCGCCGAGGGCCTCTGCTCGGCGGGGGTGCTCCCCACGTTCAAGCACTTCCCCGGCCACGGCCGCGCCGACGCTCACGGCGACGATGCACCGGCCCGCACCCCCGACCTGGCTGCGATGGAACAGTCGGATCTCCTGCCGTTCAAGGAAATGATCGCTTCGATGGGCGACCGGTCACTGCTGATGACCGGCCACCTCGACGTACCGGGGCTGACCGATGGCGGTGAACCCTTCTCGCTGAACCCCGAAGCGATGAAGTACCTGCGCGACACCATGGGGTACGACGGCGTCACCGTCACCGACGAGCTGGCCGAGATGGGCGCCATCACCAAGCGCGGCATCTCGGTGCCGAATGCCGTTGAGATGGCCCTGGTCGCCGGCAACGACATGGCGCTCTACTTCGGTGATGTCGACCAGATGAACGAGGTGCTCGACCACCTCGAGACGGTGGTGGCCGAGGGTCGCCTCAGCGAGGCCCGGGTCGATCGCTCGCTGGCCAGGATCTTGGCCCTGAAGTCCTCTGGTGCCTGCGCGAGCCCGATCGCGCCTCAAGGCGGGTAGATCGAACGACGTCAGGTTGCCGATTCCAAGCTGCCAGGTGGTCAGGCCTCGCTGAGCCCGGCCCGCAGACCCAGACGGTCGAGTAGGTCTCGATCGCTGTTGCCCTCCGGGTTCTCGGTGGTCAACAGCCTCTCGCCGTAGAAGATGCTGTCGGCACCGGCGCTGAAGCACAAGGCCTGCAGCTCGTCGGACATCTCGGTGCGGCCGGCGCTGAGGCGCACCGCCGAGTTGGGCATCAGCAACCGGGCGACGGCGACGGTGCGCACGAACTCGAAGGGATCGAGGGTCTCGCCGGTGGCCAGCGGAGTGCCCGGCACCTGCACCAGCTCGTTGATCGGCACCGACTCGGGGTGATGGGGCAGGTTGGCCAGGGTCACCAGCAAGCCCACGCGGTCGGCCCGGGTCTCACCCATGCCCACGATGCCGCCGCAGCACACCTTCATGCCCGCCGCACGCACGGCCTCGAGGGTCGCCAGACGATCGCCGTAGGTGCGGGTGGTGATGATCTCCTCGTAGTACTCGGGCGAGGTGTCCAGGTTGTGGTTGTAGTAGTCCAGGCCGGCCTCGGCCAGCGCCTCAGCGTGGTCGTCGGTGAGCATGCCCAGGGTCATACACGTCTCCAGCCCCAGGGCCTTGACACCCTCGATCATCGCGCCGACCCGCGCGATGTCGCGGTCCTTGGGCGAGCGCCACGCGGCCCCCATGCAGAACCGTTGGGCCCCTGCCTCCTTGGCAGTTCGGGCCGCAGCCACCACCCGCTCGACGTCCATCAGCGGCTCTGGGGTGAGGCCGGTGTTGTACTGGGCGGCCTGGGGGCAATAGGCGCAGTCCTCCGGGCAGGCGCCGGTTTTGATCGACAGCAAGGTGCTGAGTTGCACCGCATCGGGCTCACGATGGCGTCGGTGGGTGCTCTGGGCCCGCCACAGCAGGTCGGTCAGCGGCAGTTCGAACAGCGCGGTGACCTCGTCGAGAGTCCAGTCGTGGCATTCCTCGTCGAGCGCCTCAGCGGATCGAAGTGCTGGTTGAGCGGCGGTGCGTGGGGTCACGTCTGCGGGCGTCAGGGTGTCGGTCACTCTCAAAGTGTCGCGGGATTCTGGTGTGGCATCCAAAGGCTGCCGCTCGCTCGATCCGGAGTAGTGGCCCCGGGCTGTGGTTGCATGAGGCTCATGAGTGACGCACCCGATCAGTGGCCGACCCCAACCGGACTCACCTATCACCTCAGCCCGGTGCCGGTCTGGGAGGCACAGCGGGTCGGTGAGCTGTACGCACCCGAGGCGTTCACCGACGAAGGATTCGTGCACACCACCATCGACCTGGAAACGCTGCTGATCCCGGCAAACCGCTACTACACCGACGACACTCGGCCCTACGTGTGCCTCACGATCGACCTGGCACGGGTATCCGGCGAGGTGCGCTTCGACGCCGACCCGTTGATCTACCCCCACATCTACGGTCCCGTCCCAACCGGAGCGGTCACTGAGGTTCGGACCGCTCAGCGGTCTTCCACCGGCGTCTTCATCGGCTTCGGCGATCCTGGGAGGCCGGACCAACCACCGGCGCAATGAGGCGGTCGCTGAATGAGGCGGTCACGAAATGCCAGTGTTGAGTGCCCCGGACAGGAATCGAACCTGTGGCCTACCGCTTAGGAGGCGGTCGCTCTATCCAACTGAGCTACCGAGGCGAGGTCGACCATTGTCGCAGCATGCAGCGCCGGCCGACAGCCGGAGGCGCTACTTCCGGGGGTCGGTGTGGAAGCGGCGTCCGGTGACCTCGTCGGCGGTGATGGCCACGTAATGGTGCTTATCGCCACGGTCCCATGGGTACAGCGCCAGATCTTCGGCGTGAGCCATCTCCTCCACCGTGTGCAGTTCTCTTGCCCTGCCCTTCAGCACCACACTCCACGCGACACCGTTGGAGTCGTCGACGTGATCCACCTCGTAGGCCACGCCGGATCCCAAAACGGCCGCCGCCAGCTTGGTACCGGGGTCGGTGCGAAACACGATGGTGCGGCCGTCCACCACGTGGTTGATCGGGAAGATGTCGGGCTGGTCGCCGATCGCAACCGCCAGACGGCCGGTACGCGCCTTGGTCAGCAGATCCCAACACGCATCCACGCTCAGTTCCTCGGTCAGCTTCGCTTCGTCGGCGGTCATGGCCCTCCCCCAGGTATGTCGGTCGGCTCTCGGTCTACCAGCTTCCCGGTCTCGCCTGCACCGTAGGGGGCTCTCCGCAATGATGGGTCGATGCACGACGAGCCCCACATTGCCGAACGCCGTATCCGCCGTCTGTTGGAGGAGCGCATCCGGCCGGCCACCTACGGCCCGGGTGCGCCGCTGAGCCTGACGGCCCACCATGTTGCTGGGGAGCCCATCGACGTGGTGGCTGCACAGCAGGCACACTACGAACCTTTCGCCATCGGCGACCCGTGGGGCCCCCCGTGGGGCACCACCTGGTTTCGGATGTCGGGCACGGTGCCGCCCGACATGGCCGGGCGACGGGTGGAGGCGGTCGTCAACCTCGGATTCATCTCGGGCCAGGTGGGGTTCAATGCCGAGGGAATGATCTGGCGCGACGGCGTCCCGGTGCACGGGTTGCACCCCGCCCGCCAATGGAGCCTGGTCAGCCCGGACGCCCAGGGAGGCGAGCAGGTGGACCTGCTGGTGGAGGCTGCGGCCAACCCCTTCGTCAACCTCAACGTGATCACTCGGTTGGGCGACGTGTTGACCGCCTCGAAGCAACCGCTGTATCGCCTGGCTCAGGCCGAGCTCGCACCCCTCAATACCGACGTGTGGAACCTGGCGTTGGAGATCGACTTTCTGGTCCGCCTTGGCTGGCAACTGGATACCGGTTCGGGCTCTCGCAAGCTGCGGATCATGCAGGCCCTGGGGCGTGCTGCCGATGCCCTCGATCTGGACAACATTGTCGGCTCGGCGAAGGCGGCACGCTCGGAGCTGGCCGAGGTGCTCGCCGCCCCGGCGGTCGCATCGGAGCACCGCTGCTTCGCCATCGGGCACGCCCACATTGACACCGCCTGGCTCTGGCCACTGCGCGAGACCCGCCGCAAGTGCGCCCGGTCGTTCGCCAACTCACTTGACCTGATCGACAACGACCCCGACTATCGCTTCGGTTGCTCCCAGGCCGTGCAGTACCAGTGGATGATCGACGAATACCCGTCGGTTGCCGAGGGCATCGCCCAGGCGGTCGCTGCGGATCGCTGGGTACCGCTGGGAGGCATGTGGGTGGAGGCCGATGGCAACCTGCCCTCAGGTGAGGCGATGGCCCGCCAGTTCCTTCACGGCCAACGGTTCTTCCGAGAGCACTACGGCGTGACCTGTCGGGAGGCGTGGATCCCCGACGTGTTCGGATATCCGGCCTCGCTGCCGCAGATCTTTGCGCTGGGTGGCTCCACCGCGTTTGTCACCCAGAAAATCTCATGGAACCGCACCAACACCTTCCCTCATCACACCTTCTTGTGGGAGGGGCTGGACGGCACATCGCTGCCCACCCACTTTCCGCCCGTCAACACCTACAACGCTGAGATCGACCCAGGTGAGCTGGTGCCCGCCGCCCGCACGTTCGCAGAACGGGCGGTGGCCAACACCTCGCTGGTGCCCTTTGGTCACGGCGACGGTGGAGGCGGTCCCACCCGCGAGATGATGGCCCGGGCGCGCATCGCCGCCGATTGTGAGGCGATCCCCCGGGTGTCGATCGGCTCTCCCGCCGAGTTCTTCACCGAGGCGTTGGCCGAGCTGCCTGATCCGCCCCGCTGGGTGGGTGAGTTGTACCTGGAGATGCACCGGGCCACCTACACGGCCCAGGCCAAAACCAAGGCAGGCAATCGCCGAAGCGAGGCCCTGCTGAGAGAGGTGGAGTGGTGGGCGCTGGCAGCCGCAGGGGGCAGCCCCGGCGACGCCTACCCGGCAGCAGAGTTGGACGAACTGTGGAAGGAGACGCTCACCCTCCAGTTCCATGACATTCTGCCCGGCAGCTCGATCGCCTGGGTGCATCGCGAGGCCGAGGCAGGCTACGAGCGCATCATCGGGCGCTGCGAGGCGCTGATCGCCGACTCTCTGGGCACAATCGCAGACTCGGTGACCGGGATCAGGGGCGGTGCGGCGGGCGGCTCTTCGACGTCGCCAACCAATGGTGTAGACGTCGCCACCGGCGTGATGCTCGCCAACCCGGCGCCGCACCCCCGGGTTGGGGTGCACCTGGTCGACTGGCCCGACGGGGCCCCTCATCCGGCAGGGTCGCAACCCCTCGCAGACGGACGACTGGCCGTGGCGGCCGACCTCCCAGCGGGCGGCTGGGTGGTGCCGCCCACTGGTGGCGCCGCAGACCATGCCCAACACCGGGTACGGGTCGAGACCGATCCTGCCGGTGGTGGCAGCATGGACAACGGTCTGCTCACCCTCACCTGGGACACCCACGGTCTGGTCACGTCGCTGGTGGATCACCGGGTGCAGGGCGGTCGACAGGTGCTGCGGTCAGGCGAGCCGGGCAACGTGCTCGAGCTCTCCGAGGATCTACCGCTGGAGTTCGACGCCTGGGACCTGGAGGCCTACCACGCCAACTCGACCGTGACGCTCGCCGAGGCGGAACTGGTGGAGGTGGTCGATGCGGGTCCCCTGGTGGCCTCACTGAAGGTCACTCGCCGCCACAACACGTCGACGTTCACCCAGGTGATCCATCTCACTGCCGGCTCCGCCCGCGTTGACGTCGGGTACGACATCGACTGGGCCGAGACCGACAAGGTGCTGAAGGTGGCATGGCCGGTGGACGTGCACACTCACGAGGTGGCCTCCGAAATCCAGTTCGGACACGTGGTGCGGCCGGTGCACCAGAACACGTCCTGGGATGCGGCCCGCTTTGAGTTCTGCGCCCACCGGTGGATCGACGCCTCCGAGCGGGGCTACGGCGTAGCGCTGTTAAACGACGCCAAGTATGGCCACGACGCGCTGGACGGCACGCTCCGCCAGACGTTGCTGACCGCCTCCACCTACCCGGATCCAGCCGCCGACAAGGGTCACCACCGGTTCACGCTGGCGGTGCTGCCGCACCTCGGCGACCTCGTCGAGGGTGACGTCGTCGCCGAGGGCTGGCGCCTCAACAATCCGGTCCGAGCCATCCTCGCCCCCGGAGCAGCGGACGTTGCTGTTGTCGCTGCTCGCCGCGCTGCCCGCAGTGATGCTCCAACAGTTCCACCGGTGACCTGCGACATTCCGGGAGTCACCGTCGAGGCGGCAAAGGCCGCCGAGGACGGCTCGGGTGATCTGGTCGTCCGCCTGTCCGAGGTACACGGCGGCCGCGTTGCGGGCACCGTCACGCTCGGTGCCCCTGCCGCAACGGTGCAGGTCTGCGACCTCTTGGAGGACGAACTTCCGACCGACGATCCTCGGCGAGTCGGAACCGCGGCAGCGCTGCTCGACGACTTCACCGTCAAGGCGACCCTTCATCCGTTCAAGGTGCTCACCCTTCGGTTCGCCAGGTAGCTCCGCACCCCGTGACGACCCCAACGCGCTGTGAACGGGCTGCCCTTCCCGGGTCAGTCGGCCTGGAGCGCCCCGTCCACGATGCGCACCGTGCGATCGCCGTAGTCAAGCACCCGCTCGTCGTGGGTGACGATGATGGCGGCGACGCCTCGACCCTTGATCTCACGTTCGAGCAGGTCCATCACCTGCTTGCCCAACTCCGAGTCGAGCGACGAGGTCGGCTCGTCCACCAGGACCAGCGACGGGTCGTTCATCAACGCCCTGCCGATGGCCACCCGCTGCTGCTGGCCACCCGAGAGCTGGGAGGGCAGGCTGTCGCCCCGCTGACCCAGGCCGAGCTCATCGAGCAACTCGTCGGCACGATCTTTGGCCTCGGAGTCGATTCGGGCGCCGCCAAACTGGCGGACAACCAAAAGGTTCTCACGGGCCGTGAGGAAGGGCACGAGGTTGACCGACTGGAAAACAAAGCCCACCTGGTCCCGACGAAAATTGGCCAGGTCCTTGTCGTTCAGGTCGGTGATCTCGGTGCCGCCAACCCGCACGCTGCCGGAGGTTGGACGAAGCAACGCGCCGGCCACCGTCAACAGGGTGGTCTTGCCCGACCCGGATGGCCCGACCAGCAGCATCATCTCGTCCTCCGCCACGGTCAGGGTCACGTCGTCAAGGGCCACCACCTGAGCCTCGTCGGCTCCATAAACCTTGCGGGCCTTGTCCAGTTCCAATGCGGGCATACGCACTATCCAATCGCTTCGGCAGGGTCGATACGAAGAACTCGGCGCAGCGTGAACAGGCTTCCCAGCAGGGCGCTCAACAGCACGCCAACGGCGATCTGGACCAGCCGAGCGGGCACCAACCGAACCGGCAGGGTGGCGGGAAGCACGCTGACAAAGACGGCACTCAGCACAACGCCGAGCACCAACGCCACCACACTGACGCACACCGCCTGAACCGAAATACCAGCCAGCAGATCGCGCGTTCTGGCGCCAAGCGCCTTCAGCACCGCGTACAGGCCAACCCGTTCCAACGTGATCAGCGTAAAGAACAGCGCCACCACCATGAGGGTGACCACGAAGGTGACGCCGATGATGCCCCGAAAGGTCGACGACTGCTGTTGGACCACCGGCAACGCCTGGATCGCCTGCTCCGGGGTGACGACATCGATGCCGTCCTCGCCGCCCAACCGACCGGCCAGTGCGTCCAACCCGCCGGTATCCAATGCCGTGTCGCTCGGTTGGACGACCAGCGCCTGGTCCACCCCGGGTGGTAACACGGCGGCAGGGTTGGCCTTCTGGACGATCTCACGCCACCGCTTGCTCGACAGCCAGACCGTCGGCGAGCCCTGCGACAGATCATCGACAACCTTCGACACTTCGACCGGCTCCGACGTGGGGCCAATCAACAATGTGTCGCCAACCTTGACGTCGTTTCGGTCGGCAAGGGCGGCGTCGATGACGGCATCATCGCTTGGAGGAGCGGGCAGCACGTCGGTGGGAAGGTCGTAACCGAACAACACAATGTCGACAACGTCACCGTCGACGTCCTGGGCGGTCGAGGCGATCTGGTTCAGCACGCCCACCTTGGCCACCCCATCGGCCTTCGCCAACACATCAGCCTGCTTCACGTCCACCCGCGAACGACCGATGAGTAGATTGCTCTGATCGGAGAAGACAAGCAACCGACCCTCGTGGGCGCGATAGGGACCGGTCTGGTTGAGCTCCAAGCCGTCAAGAAAACCGCCGAGCACGACCAGCAACACGACGAGCATCGTCAGCGCGCCACCGACCGGAACGAACCGGCCCGGACGGCGCACCAACTCCTTGAAGAAGATCCCCACAGCTAGTTCACCCCCGCAGCGTCTTGTGGCACGTTGACACCCAACATCCGCATCGCGCTAGCGACCGCCTTTCGACGTGGCCCGCACCGGGTCGATGGCCAGCACCCGTCGCACCGCCCCGACCGACGCAACGAGGCCGATCACCACGATCAGGCCCACGGTCGCGGCCGTGGTCGAGGGGCTCAGCCCGGCGCCGAACACGTCCCGGGACAGCGCCAGCAGGCCGGCGGTGACCGCCGATCCAATCAGCGCACCCAAGCCGACCACAACCAGTACCTGAATCAGCACGGAGGTGATCACATCACGGCTGCCCGCACCAACGGCCCGCAGCAGCACCAGTGCGTCCTCCTTTTGAACGGTGAGGATCAGGAAGAACACACCGGTGACGAGAGCAACAACGATGTAGAGCAGCAAATACAGAATGGTGAACGATTGCGTGATTTGGCCAACCCCTGGGAGCGCAGCCACCGCGTCGGCCCGGTCCAACGCCTCGATCCCATCGACCGACTCGTTCAACCTCTGGGCGACCTCGGCGGGTTCGGCTCCGTCGGCCACGGTCACTCCGATCAGCGATGGCGGCACGTCGACCGGCGAACCGGCACGCTCCTGAGACACCTTCACATAATCCTCGAACGGAACGTAGAGCGTCGGCAGCACGTTGAAGGCCGCGTCGTCTGCGCTGCCGACCACCGTGAAGGTCATACCTTCCACTGCAACCTTGCGGCCGATATCGATCGGGGTGTCGAACGCCGACCCGCTGAACAAGGCTTCGCCCGGTGCCTTGGGAAGCCGGCCATCCGCCACCTTGGCCGGTACCGACGGCCCGGACGGGTCGCCGCCCACCAACTGCACGTCCAGCTCAGCGCCGCCGGATTGAGCGCCGCCGGATTGGGCGCCGCCGGACCCGTCGCCCGGGGCCGCCGATCCGACCAGACGTGCGGTGAATACGCTCAGGCCGATCGGTGAGGTGGCGGCAACGCCCCCGACCGCTGCAATCTCTTGTTGCGCCTCGGGCCGCAACACGCTGGTCGCCGGATTGCTGCGAGCCTGCTGGTCGTAAACGAACACCTGGGCCGAGGACGACTCGAGACCGCCGGTCAGGCCGCTGGTCAAGGTTCCCGCCACGGCCTGGAAGAACAGCAACAACAACACCAGCAATGCCACGGCCAACGTCAAGAGCGAGAACCGGCCGAGTGACCGGCGGATCTCCTTGAACGCTACGAACATGTGTGCCGGGTGATCACGGGGGGAGGACGCTTCCTGGTCGGTGACGCTTTGGCAAGCTACGACAGGGGCGACAGCTCAACCAACCTCATCGAATCACTGTTCTTGGCGGGAGGATTTGGTGAGATTGGTTGAACTCTCTTCCGAGCGTGGGCACACGAATACCCATAATCTGCTCCAATGGCACCAGCAAATGCACCATCGGTCGCGAACCTCGCCTCGACGGTCACCAACGCCGCCAACCAACCAGACCTTCGCGGCAACCTCATGCCGGTCCGCTCCGAAATCGACATCGACGATTGCCACGTGGATGGGACCATCCCAACAGGCTTGCGGGGCAGCTTCATCCGCAACGGGCCCAACCCGGCATTCGAACCGCTGGGCAGCTATCACATGTTCGACGGGGACGGCATGCTGCACGGGATCACCTTCGGCGACGACGGTGTGTCCTACCGCAACCGTTGGATCCGCTCGCGGGGTCTGGGTGCCGAGCTCGCTCACGGCGCCGCCGTCTACCACGGCCTGGCCGAGGTGATGAGCTTCCCCGACCCGAAACTCACCGGCGACGCGGGACCGTTGAAGAACCCGGCCAACACCCACATCATCGAACACGCCGGAAGGCGACTGGCGCTTTGGGAGGGCGGGCCACCCACCGAGGTCGACACCAACCTCGACACCCTGGGCGAATACGACTTCGGCGGCAGGCTGGTCGGGGCGATGACCGCCCATCCCCGCATCGACCCCCGAACCGGCGAGATGTGCTTCTTTTCATACTCGTTGTTCGAACCCTACCTGCGCTACCACGTGGCCGACTCGACCGGAGCGCTGGTGCACAGCGTCGATCTCGACCTACCCGCGCCCGTCATGATGCACGACTTCATCATCACCGAGGAACACGCTGTGTTTCTCGATTCGCCCATCGTGTTCGACCTCGAGAACCTGGGCACCGGGCCCATGGTCAACTGGAAGCCCGAGAACGGCACCCGCATCGGCGTCATGCCTCGCCGGGGCACCAATGCCGACCTGCGTTGGTTCGAGATCGAGCCCGGCCACGTCCAGCACTTCTGGAACGGCTGGGCCACGGGCAACCGGATCGAGTTCTCGGGCTCTCGCCTGGCCGACCCGAACTTCGGAATCGATCCCACTTCGCCACTGGACGAGCAGGCCGCCGACAATCAGCCGGGTCGTCCGGCCAGGTACTGGGTCGACCTGGGCTCGGGTTCCGCCGGTTGGGAACCGAGCGATGATCTGCCCGGTGACTTCTGTCGTATCAACGACGCGTACACCGGCGTACCAAACCGCTACGCCTATATGTCGGCGTTCGGCGGCAGCGTCGGTAACCAGGGCGACTTCGACACCATGGTGGCCTACGACCAATCAACCGGCGAGCGATCAATGTGGCACAGCGGCGCCGGGGGCCATGTGGGCGAATCGGTCTTCGCTCCCGACCCGGCCGGAACCGCCGAAAACGACGGCTGGCTGATCAACGCCGTGTACTACGAGGGTGGCGACCGCACCGACGTGTGTGTGCTGGACGCCCGAGATGTCGAAGCCGGGCCCATCGCCCGCGTGACCATGCCCCAACGAATCCCCTTTGGATTTCACGCCAATTGGTTTGGGGCCTGAGCGGGCCCCGACAACCCGGGAATCACATCGCCCTCGAGAGCGACCGCTGCAGCAGCCACGCGCCCAACGGCAACAGCAGCGCTGTCATGGCGACCAGCACGCCAAGCTGCGGGAGCACGTCGGCTACGCCCCCGCCGCGTCGCTGGATCTCGGCGTACGCCTCGTAGGCCCAGCGGTGCGGCGTAAGCGCCGAGACCACCGTCAGCGAGCTGGGGAACAGCTCGATGGGCAGCATCGAGCCCCCAAGCCCGGCCACCACCAACCCCAACCCAATGCCCAACCCACCGGCGGCGTTGGCATTGTCCATGAGCGACCCCAGCACCATGGCAGCCGCGGCGCTGACCCCGGCGAACGAAGCGACCACCAAGCCCGTGGCCAGGGGATCACCCCAGTTCACGCCGAACAGCACAGCGGTTCCCACCACCATGTACAAGCCCTGGGTCAAGGAGATCACAAACCGACCCAGCACCTCACCGCCAATCACCTGGCCTGCGGTCACCGGGGCCGACAGCTCGCGTCTGGTCACCCCCAGCTCACGCGACTGGATCAGCATCGCCGATCCGGTGAGCGCCGTGAGAAACATGAACAGTGACAGTTGCTGCGCTGCGCCGAGATCGAACTCTCCCAGCCCGGCAAACTCGTCGCCCAGATCCTGCCCCACCAGGGAGACCGTCAGGGACGGCCCAACACCGTCCACCTTGTCGAGCGAGCGCTTCGCCTCGCTTGGCCCGACCCCCGCGTCGGTCATCGCCCGCACCGCCGCCCGGTTGTTGGACAGGGTGGCGAGCACCGACTGCACCGTGGCAACACTCGCCTGACCGTTGGCTTGGCTGCCGGGGATCACGGTCAGCTGCACCGATTCGCCGGCGGCCCACCTGGCCTCGTGGGTTGGCGACACCAGCACGGCGACGTCGGCCCGGCCCCTGGCCACCACCTCGCGAGCAGTACCCGCACCGTCGAGGCGATCAACCGCCAGGTCCTGTCGCTTCAGCCCTGCGCTCACCTCCTGGGCCAACGGCCCGGAACCAACCAGCATCACCCGGCCGGCCGACCCCGAATCGCCGAACTGCAGGCCGACGGCCACCACCAGCAACATGGGTAGAACCAGCACGAAAAAGAAGTTGGACCGGTCACGAAAGAACCTCCTGAGCGAGGTGGTTCCGATGGCCAGCACCGCGCTCATGTGAACACCTCGTCATCACCAAGCAGCGCCGCAACCGCCAGCGAGACCGCCGCAAAGACAGCGAATACGGCCAACGGTCCACCCAGGTCGGCGACCCCTGCGCCGCCGTTGGTGAGACCCAAGCCTCGGATGAACGCAGCGGTAGGGGTCAAATCGGAAAGGCGAGCCAACAGCCCGCCACCGCTGATGGGGAAGAACGATCCGCCCAGCACACCCATCAGGATGCCGATCACCGAGGTGGCCGCTTGCGCCTGCTCGGTGGTGCGGGCCACCCGGGTGACCAACAGAACCAGGCTGGTCACAGCCATCACCGCAGCGACGATCATCACCGTCACCGGCACCATCCTGCCGAAACTGGCGCTGAAGAGCAGCGCACCGACCTCCAGCAACACGGCGGTGGAGACCACGCCGAGTATGAAGCTGACCAGCACTTTGGCCAGCAGGATCGAGCGAGGCGGGATGGGCATCGATGCCAGGCGCGGCAAGGTGCCCTGCTCCCGTTCCTGGATGTAGGTGATCACACCGAAGCCGATGGTGAAGAACATGAACAGGGCGGCCTGCCCCGCCACCAGGTAGCCGCCAGTGCTCAGTTGCTCATTGGACGGCCGTCCCGCCTCGGCCGTCAGCGTCGGAGGCGACGTGGCCACCGCCTCTGCGATCTTGGAGACGTCCGCCCCTCGAATGCCGAGACCTCCCGCCGCTGTGGCCGCCTGCGATCCGGTGGCCACCCGCTCGACGTAACCCGACACGATTGATCCAGCCACCCGAGGTTCCAAACCGCCGTCGCCGGGTTCGATCAGCTCCACCTTGGGTGACCCGCCCTGCCGGACCGCGGCGTCAAACCCGGCCGGGAACACCACGCCCACCGTCACCGAGCCCGACTCGACATCGGCGGCGAGGTCATCGGCCGACGACAGCGCCACCAGAGTGGCGGTCACCTTCAGACCGTCCACGGCCGACAGCGCCTGGATCAGCCCCTGCGCAACCCGGTCGTCGGGTTCGGCGGCCACCCGAACAGTGATCGGTTTCAGCGACTCCGAAGAGCCCAGCCCGGAGAACAACAGGTTGAACACGATCATGATGGCGATGGGCACCACCAGGGCGAAGATCAATACCGATCGGTCACGAATCCGCTGGCGCAGGTCACTCACCGCCATGATCCAAATGGCCGACAGGTCCACGTTCAGTCCCTCAAGGCACGGCCGGTGAGGTTCAGAAACACCGACTCCAGATCGGGACGCGCCACCTCCACATCGGTGACCGACATGCCCGCCTCAGCAGCCGCCCCGACGATACCGGCGAGCGCCACCGGTGCGTCCTCCACGGTCAGGTCGATGTTGCGGCGATCACCGGTGACCGATTTCACCGCCCCAAGACGACGAAGCGCAGTCGTAGCCGCCTCAAGGTTGCCGGTGCCTTCAAGGTGCACCCGATCGGTCTCGCCGGTGAGCACCAACAGTTCGTCGCGGGTGCCCTCGGCCTGCATCACACCGTGGTCCAAGATGCCGACGCGGTCGCACAGCCGCTCGGCCTCCTCCATGTAGTGGGTGGTGTACAACACGGCCATCCCCGAAACGGCCAACGCTTCAACCGATTTCAGGATCGAATTGCGTGACTGAGGATCCACGCCCACCGTCGGCTCATCGAGGATCAGGAGTTCGGGTTGGTGCAGCAGGCCAATGCCGATGTTGAGGCGCCGCTTCATTCCACCCGAGTACTCCTTGGTGAGATCGCCGCCGCGATCCTCCAACCCGATCACGGTCAGCACCTCGTCGATGCGACGTTTCAATTGATCGCCGCCCAACTTCTGCAACCGGCCGAAGAACCGCAGGTTCTCTCGGCCGGTCAGGTCGGGGTAGATGGCCAGTTCCTGAGGAACCAGGCCGATGTGTGCCTTTGCTGACACCACTCCCGGCCCGATCGCCTTGCCCAGGATTCGGGTCTCGCCCGCGTCGGGCCCCAACAGTCCGGCAACCATGGAAATGATGGTGGTCTTGCCGGCGCCGTTGGGGCCAAGCAGACCGTAGGTTTCGCCCGGCTCGATACGAAACGACACGTCGTCGACGGCGGTGAGGTCTCCGAAGCGACGGACCAAACCATTCGCCACCAACACGGGATCGGTCATTTCGAGCCACCTTTGCTGGTTTCCATGGGTGTGCTGCGTTCGAAAGAGTCCGGCTCCAAGCCGGATGTTCGTGTCTAGCACCCTGTCTCGCACGGCGGGCGAAAGAACGGTCACGGTCACGGTCACACCGGGAATCGGCAGTACCATGCTGCGGTGAATCAGAACCAAACTCCTCAAACGGTCGAACCTGGCAAGAGCCACGACTCCTTGCTTCGGATCCCGGCCCTCGTGGTGCGAGTGCTCGGTTACATGATCTACGCCTACCTGGTGGTGGTGGAGGTGGTGCTGGCGCTTGCGTTCACCCTTCAACTCCTCGGCGCGAATCCAACCAGCGAGTTCGTCAGGTGGATCTATCGCAGCTCCGATCGGGCGATGAACCCATTCCGGGGCATCTTCGAACCGATCCAGCTGGGAACATCCAGGCAGGCGGTGCCCGCTGTGTTCGACACGTCGTTTCTCTTCGCCATGGTGATCTACGGCATCGTCTGCATTGCGGTGCACATGGGCGTCACCTGGTTGGGTGATCGAATCCATCGCATGGACCGTGACCGCTCCCGTCAGGCCCGCCTCGATGCCTACGCAGATTCGGCCGACACCTACCCGGTACAGCGCCCCGACCTGATGGGTGGCGCAACCCCCACATCAGACCCCTCACCAACCGAGGTTCTGTGAACGCCGACGGCCAAGCCGGCCGACCCCCCATCGGACTTGTAGCCGTGACCATCTCCGTTGCGATCGCCTGCGTGGCGCTGCTCGCTTCGTGCGGTGACGACGGTGCGCTCGCAGGCACCGGCCCGATCTCCTCATTGGCGGACGATGCCGGCGTCACCACCCCAGACATCACGCTGCCCGACGTCAGCACCCCCGACATCACGCTGCCCGACGTCAGCACCCCCGACATCACGCTGCCCGACGTCAGCA
>ERZ724520.31-NODE-31-length-70582-cov-8.043090_pt1 | contig 70582 bp, 70 predicted proteins | sample MGYA00376053_ERZ724520 | MGnify/ENA primary metagenome ERZ724520 (study PRJEB28724, sample SAMN07190886) | activated sludge metagenome | isolation source: activated sludge of sewage treatment plant in Hong Hong | place: USA: Christiansburg, Virginia | collected...
AAGGGCCTGAAGGTGCGTGTGCAGCAGAGTGACCTGTGGGTGTCCCTGCTCGAAGCCATGGGCGCCAATGCCACGCCCATGCCCTTCGGCGAGGTCTATACCGCGTTGAAGACCGGGCTGGTGGACGCCGCGGAGAACAACTACCCCAGCTACGAGAGCTCACGGCATTTTGAGGTGGCCCGTTTCTACAACAAGACCGAGCACTCGCTGGCGCCCGAGATCCTGCTGTTCTCCAAGAAGATTTGGGACACCCTGTCAGCAGACGAACAAAGGCAGATCCGTGTGGCGGCCAAGGAGTCGGTCACCTACATGCGCAAACTGTGGGACGAACGCGAAGAAAAGTCACTGGCCATCGTCAAAGCGGCGGGCGTGCAGATTGTGGATGTGGACAAGGCCAGCTTCCAGGCCGCCATGAAGCCGGTGTATGACAAGTTCCTGAAAGATCCCAAATTGCAGGACATGGTCAAGCGCATCAACGCCGTTCAGTAAGGCGCGCGCTGATGTACACCCGCTTTTGCGCCGCGCTGGCGCGGCTGTGTTTGCAGTTGGGCGTTGGTGGCCTGGTGCTGCTGGTGCTGGCCGTGCTGTACCAGGTGATAGGCCGCTATGTGTTCAACGACACGCCCACCTGGGCCGAAAGCGGCGCCGTGCTGCTGGTGCTCTACGTGACCATGCTGGGCATGGCCGTGGGCGTGCGCGATGCCGGGCACATCGGTCTGGAGTCCCTGCTGGTGCTGGCGCCGGATGCGGTGCGGCTGAAGATGGAGTTGCTGATCCAGGCGCTGGTGCTGGTCTTTGGACTGGTCATGGCCTACAACTGCGGTGTGCTGGCGGTCAGCGTGTGGGACTACAAGATCCCCACGCTGGGCGTGTCGGAAGCCATGAAATACCTGCCGCCGGCCGGTGCGGGGGTGCTGATCGCCCTGTTTTCCCTGGAGCACATCATTGCCTTGCTGCGCCATACCGATGTGGAGCCCGCATGGCACTGACCATTCTTTGCGTGAGTTTCACGCTGTTGCTGTTGCTGGGCGTGCCCGTGGCGTTTTCCATCGGCCTGTCCTCGTTGGCGACCCTGCTCTACGAGGGCATGCCGCTGGCCGTGGGCTTCCAGCAAATGATTTCCGGCATGAGCCCGTTCTCGTTCCTGGCCATTCCGTTCTTCATCTTTGCCGGGGAAATCATGATGTATGGCGGCATTGCCGACCGCATTGTGGATTTCGCCAAGTCGCTGGCGGGCCATGTGCGTGGCGGACTGGGCATGAGCAATGTGCTGGCCTGCACGCTGTTTGGTGGCGTGTCCGGCTCACCCGTGGCCGACGTGTCGGCGATGGGTGCCGTGCTGATTCCACAGATGAAGAAGGCCGGGTATGACGCTGACTATGCGGTCAACGTCACCACCCATGCCTCGCTGGTCGGGGCGCTGATGCCCACCAGCCACAACCTGATCATCTTCACGCTGGCGGCCAGCGGCAAGGTCAGCATCGCGGCGCTGATTCTGGCGGGCATCGTCCCGGCTATCCTGCTGACGGTGTGCAACCTGGTAGCGGCCTACGCCGTGGCCGTCAAGCGCGGCTACCCGGCAGGCACGTTTCCCGGCTGGGCGATCGTGTGGCGATCCTTCCTGCAGTCCCTACCGGGCCTGCTGGTGGTGGTCATCATCATTGCGGGCATTCTGTCGGGTGCTTTCACGGCCACCGAGTCCGCGTCAGTGGCGGTGGTCTGGGCACTGTTCCTGGCAACGCTGGTGTACAAACGCCTCACCCGCGTGCAGTTCCTCAAAGCCGCAGCCAAGGCAGTCAAGGCCACCGGCTCGGTGTTGCTGCTGATCGGCATCAGCTCGATGTTTGGCTACCTGATCGGCCTGTACGGCGTGGCGGAGCTGACCGGCCAGATGCTGGGCAGCGTCAGCACCAAACCCTGGGTCATCTTCCTGTGGGTCAACATCATCCTGTTTGTGCTGGGTACGTTTTTGGATATGGCGGCCACCATCCTGATCTGCACCCCCATCTTTCTGCCAATTTGCCAGCAGATGGGCATGAGCACCGAGCAGTTCGGCATTGTCATGCTGATCAATTGCGCACTGGGCCTGAACACACCACCTGTGGGCACGACGCAGTTTGTGGGCTGCACGATTGGCGGTATCTCGGTGGGGGAGGTCATGAAGACTATCTGGCCGTTTTATGGCGGGCTGATTGTGGCACTGATGCTGGTGACCTATGTGCCCGGGTTCTCGATGTGGTTGCCGCAGTTGCTGCTGAAGTAGCCATTTCACCCAAGAAAGGTGGCTCGCAATATAATTTGAAACATACTTTCAGAGAAAACAAAACAAATGGATGATGATTCCTTAGACTCCAAGCAGCCGGAGTCGGTGGCGGCCGTCCTCAAGACCTTTGGTCTGCTGCAAGCCCTGGCGGACCGCAGCGAAACCGGCATTTCAGACCTGTCCGTGCGCCTGGCCATGCCCAAGGCCACGGTCTACCGCTTTTTGCAAACCATGATGACGCTGGGCTACGTGCGCCAGGAGGCCGACAGCGAACGCTATGGCCTGACCATGAAAGTGTTTGAGCTGGGCACCAAGGCCTTGCAATACCCCGAGCTGGTCGATCTGGCCAAGCACCACATGCAGATGCTGGCCGACAAGACCGGCGAAACCGTGCACTTGGGCGCGCTGATCGACAGCGAAATCATCTATGTGCACAAGGTGGATTCCCGCCACATGCTGGGCATGTACTCCAAGGTGGGGCGGCGCGCACCCTTGCACTGCACGGCCATTGGCAAGGTGCTGATGGCCTGGGAACACCCGGAGCGCCGCGCCATGATCCTCAAAGGCGCCGAGTTCACCAAATACCGCGACAAGACCATTGTGGAACCGGCAGCCTTTGCCGAGGAGCTGGAGCGCGTCAAGGCCCAAGGCTTTGGCGAAGACCGCGAAGAGTTTGACGACCACATTCGCTGCCTGGGTGTGCCCATTTTTGACAGGCTGAACCGCCCGATTGCCGGCATGAGCATTTCATTCCCGACCTTTCGCTACGACCCGGCCCGCCAGGGCGAGGTCGTGGCCATGCTGACCGAGGCCAGCCGCGACATCTCGGCGCGCCTGGGGTGCACGCAGTTTCCGCTGGATGTGGCGGACACCAAATAAAAAAGTGGCACCGAAGTGCCACAACAGCGCGGGTCATGAAACTACCCGCACCACCCCGAATCGCCTCTTTCTGAATCCCCCGCTAGCAAGCCTTCACGCGTGAAAGGTGTGCACATAGCCACCGGCCCCGTCATCGCAGGCAATCCGGTAACTCAGGTCACTGAAGCCTATGAACAGTTCCGCAGTTGCCGCACCGCACACCCACTGCAGGTGCAGCGTCGTATCGGACGACTCCAGCAGCCTGAAGCTGCCGTTGAATGCGTTGCAGGTGTTCCGCAAACGAATGAGTGCCAGCAAATCCCGCACCACCGGCTTCTGCAACGCCGCTTCAATGTCCGCAGGACTAAAACGCTGGCGGTTGATGTCGCGGCCCACGCCACTGTGGGCCAGCAGGTCCATGTCGTTTTCACCGGCCAGCAGGCCGACGTAATAAATCTGCGGCACGCCGGGCATGAAGAGCTGGATGGCGCGCGCCAGCAGGTAGGCGCGGTCATTGCGGCCCAGTGCGTCGTAGAAGGTGCAGTTGACCTGGTACAGGTCGAGGTTGGAGGCCGCGGCACCGGTGGCCTGTCGGCTTTGGCCATTGCTGTTGGTGTGGATGCGTTCGACCAACTGGTCCAACGCGTGCGGTGGCAGCAGGCCGGGGTGCTGTGCCCGGTCCGCCGGGTCGGCGCCAATGTCGATGATGCCAATGCCGTCGTGTGTGTCCAGCACGGTCAGCGCGTTCTCGGGGCGGACGCGAATCCAGTCCTTGAGCGCCTGGCTGTTGCCAAAGAAAAAAGTATGCAGCACCAGGGGTGGCAGCGCAAAGTCGTAGACCCAGTCTACGCGCTTGGCAATCTCGATCTGGCGCTGGAAGTAGGAGTGGATCTCGACCAGCACTTCCATGCCCATGGACTGCGCCTGCGCCGCAAACGCGGCGATGAAGTCAAAGGTCTCGGGCAGCATGAAGCAGCTGGTGCCGGCCTTCTTGATGGCGTAGCCCGCGGCATCGAGGCGGATCATGCGGATGCCGTTGTCGGCAAAGCGCTGCAAGATACTCGCCAGATAGGCCTGGCCCTGCGCATGCAGCACGTCGATGTCGATTTGCTGCGGCGTGAACGTGGTCCACAGCATCTTCTTTTGCCCGTTGCCCAGCACCGTGGACACAAAGGGCAGACCCGGGCGCGGGCGGTAGATGGCCAGCAAATCCTGCTCGCTGGCGCCTTGCGGGAACACCGTGCCCATGCTCAGGAACAGGCCTGCGTACGGCGACGCATCGCCGTGGGCCAAGTAGTCCTGAAACTGCGGCGACTCACTGGACATGTGGTTGACGATGGCGTCGGCCATCACGTCCACCACGGCGGTCAGGGCGCGGATGTCATCCCAATCGCCCAGACGCGGATCGACCCGGGTGTGGTCCTTGGGGTCAAAGCCAGCGTCAGCGCCGTCGATGGCATCAAAAAACGGCAGCAGGTGCACGCCGCCGAACACACCCTTCAAGGGGCCTTCCAGCAATTGGGTCAGCTGCTGGAGGTTGCCTCCGCCCAGCCGGTCTATGTAGGTGATGAGTTGAACCTGATTTTTCATGAATTGTTGTTTTGGGTAGCGCGGTTTGTGTTTTTGGTATCCACCATCAAGACGGCAGCCGCGGCACACAGCAGCAAGACACCGGCGAGGCGGATGACGTTGCTGGGGTTGCCGCCCAGCAGCGCGTCGTAGTAGAGGGGCAGGGTGATCATCTGGATCAGCATCGGGATCACGATGAACATGTTGAAGATGCCCATGTAGACCCCAGCGCGCTCCGGTGGAATGCAGCCCGCCAGCAGGATGTAGGGGTTGCCCATGATGCTGGCCCAGGCCAGGCCGATGCCGACCATGGGTACGAACAGCAGCCACTTGTTGGTGATGTCCGGTAACACCCACATGCCTGCCGCCGCCAGCGTCAGGCAGACCGCATGGACCACCTTGGGGCCAAAGCGGCGGGTGAACGGTACCATGGCAAAGGCCGACAGAAAGGCAACGAAGTTGTAGAAGCCGCCGATTTGCCCATTGAGAAGACCCGCCTCGCGAAAGCCCGCGGTCGTGGCGTCAGACGTGTGGAACAGCGTCTTGGCCAGAGACGGCACGATGTAGATCCAGTAGCACATCATCCCGTACCACTGGAACAGTTTCATCCACCACAGTCTGCGCATGGTGCTGGGCATTTCCTTGACGGCCAGCCAGATCTCACGCAGCGTGGCCAAGCCGCCAGTGGGGCGCGCGCGCATCTCCTGGATGGTCTCGGGCGACAACGGCAGCTCGGGAACCTTGCGCACCGACCACCACACCGTCACCAGCGAGAACACGGCGCCCATCACGAAGGCCGCCATGGTGGCCTGCGGGATGTGGTTGTCGCCCACGGCGTCTCGGTTCATGCCCAGGCCAATCAGGATGGACGGCATCAGGTAGGCCAGGGTTTGAGCCAGGCCGGTGAAGGCACTCTGGGTCAGAAAGCCCAGCGAGTGTTGCTCGCGGTCCAGGCGGTCACTGACATAGGCGCGGTACGGCTCCATGGTCACGTTGTTGGCCGCGTCCAGTATCCACAGCAGGCCGGCCGCAAACCACAGCGTGGGGCTCATGGGCATGGCCAGCAGGCCCAAGCTGCACAGGATGGCGCCGATCATGAAGTAGGGCGTGCGACGGCCCCAGCGCGACACGGTGCGGTCGCTCATGGCGCCGATGATGGGCTGCACCAGCAGGCCCGTCATGGGCCCGGCCAGCCACAGCAGGGGCAGGGTGGCCTCGTTGGCCCCCAGGTATTTGTAGATCGGGCTCATATTGCTTTGCTGCAGGCCAAAGCTGAACTGGATGCCGAAGAAGCCGACATTCATGTTGATGATTTGCCAGATCGACAGATGGGGTTTTGCGAGGGACATCAGAAGTTCTTCTTGTGTTGCGGTGTCAGGTCAGATGGCGTTGCAGGTGGTGCTGGCGCCCAGCCGCTTGCGCCAGGCCGCGTAGGTCTGCAGGTTTTGCGTCATGGGCCCACGATGGGCGCAGATCGCGGCCGCGTATTCGTTGGCCAGCGCCAGCGACCACGGCAGTGTGCGCCCGGCCAGTTGGCAGGCCAGCAGCATGGCGCTGAAGCCGTCACCCGCACCGACCGTGTCCACCACCTGGGCCACATCTATCCCCGCACCCTCGGCCTCGCAGCGGCCTGCCGCGTCAAAACTGGCGTAGCCGTGGGGGCCACGTGTGACGATCAGGCGCTGCAGTTGAAACCGCTCCACCAGGCTGGTAACGCCGCGTTGGAACGCGGGCGAGTCCCATTTTTCCGAATGCATGCTGGCACCACCCTGCCAGGCCAGCAACTGCATCAGCTCTTCGTCGTTGACCTTGACCCAATCCGCCAGCTCCAGCGACTCCTCAGCCAACCTTCGGTTGTCGGGGCCGTCGCGCAAATTCAAATCCAGGTAGCGCACGGCGCTGGTGGCGCACAAGACCTCTCGGATCGTCTTTCGGGACACGACATGGCGCTGCGCCAGTGTTCCAAAGTAGACAAAGGCCGGGGGCGGGATCGCGTCCAGCACCACCCGCGCCTGCGCCGCATCGATGTAGTCCCAAGCCGCATCGGCGGCGATGCGGAAGCTGTGCGCCGCGCCCTTTTGCACCACCTGCACCGTGCCCGTGGGGCGCAAGGCGTCCGTCTGGAAACCTTGCCGGCCAAGGCCGAAGTCGCGGGCACTGTGCAGCAGCACTTCGGCCCAGGGATCGTTGTCTCCCAGCCGGGTGATGAAGGTCACCGGTACCTGCAAGGCCGCCAGCGAACTGGCGACATTGAAGGGTGCACCGCCGGCTTGCGGACCGCTGTCAAACAGGTCCACCAGGGCCTCGCCCAGCACCAGCACGGCATCCGGCTTGTGGCCCGATGGCGTGGCTGGCGCCGGGTTCGAACTGTCGTTGTCGTTCATCATGCGGTGACTGTGAGACCTCGTTGCCGAGCCTAGAAAGAATACTTCAGTTGCACGCTGGCCGAGCGACCGTTGACGGCGCGGGCCGCATGGCCGTCACCCTCGATCTCGGTATAGCCCAGCGTGTTGAACAGGTTGTTCACCCGCAGCGACAGCTGTGTCTTGGCGTTGATGCGGTAGTTGGCAAAGGCGTTGACCGTGGTGAAGCCGGCCATGGTGATGGTGTTGGCATCGTCACCATACGAGTCACCGGTGCCCACCAATGCGGCGCCCAGTTCCAGGGAATCAAAGCTCACCGATGGTGCCAGCTGGTACACAAAGTCGGCCTGGCGGCGCGGCTTCTTGCCGACCGTGCTGGCGTCGCTGGAGTCGGTGATCTTGGCGTTGGTCCAGGTCGTGCCGCCGGCAATGCGGAAGTCACCCACGTTCCACACGGCTTCCAGTTCCAGACCGCTGGACGAGTACTTGTTGGCCGTGAATTTTTGCGTGGTGGCCTCGTAGTTGCTCTCGGTCGTGCGGGCGCTGAACAGCGTCGAGAACAGGCTGAAACCGCCACTGCGCCATTTCACACCGACTTCCTGCTGCTGGATCTGGTTCAGGGCAATCGGCACCGAGCCGTCCAGCGGATTGCCATACAGCAGGCGGTCGGCGCTGAACGCCACGCCATCGCTGCTGCGGGCAAAGAGCGACAGGTCGCGGTTGATGGTGTAGTTGGCGCCCAGCGAATAGGAGTTATGCAACACGTCGTAGTTGACGTTCTTCTGCGAGGTCGCGTCCCAGCTCTTGGTTGTGGCATTGGACGACAGGGTGTAGCCGCTGGCCTTCTGGTTGTCGCTGCGCACGCTGGCATCCACAATCAGTGCGCCGGCGTCGACGGTCAGGGCCAGGTACGGTGCCGTCTGGTTGTACTGCACGTCCCAGGTCCTGGCGCAGCATCCGCCCCAGGTGTCAAAACCGCTTGTCACCGGCGCCGAGCTGGGTGCGCCCACGGCATTGACGACCTGTGCGTTGGTGCCGGTCATGGTCATGTTGTACTGGTTCCAGAACCAGGTCTGTGCAATGGTCTGTACGCCGGTGAACACGCCGGCCACCGCCGTGACCTTGCCCAGGCCGGCATCAAAGGCCTTGGAGACCTTGATGTCGTTGAAGGTGTTGCCAAAATCGTCCAGCGAGGTGTTGAACAGCGTGGCGGTGAAGAAGGCGTTCTTGCCATTGTTGCCGTTGTCGGCCGGGAACAGCCCGATGAAGCGGCCGGAGTTGCTGGAGCGGCGGAACTTCTCGTCCAGCGTCCAGCCGTCGCCCAGCTTCAACTGGCCCTCAAATCCAAAGGCGTTGCTCTGGATGCGCAGTCCGTCGCGGGTGTTGCTGGCCGTGAAGCCGCCATCGTGGTTCAGCGAGCGGTCGGTTGGCAGGGACGGTGTGATGAAGAAGGCAGTGCGCGGATCGATGCCATTGATGGCTTTGATTTGCCCGTTGGACACCGTGACCGGCACCGGCAGCAGCGTGGGTGTGCGGTCCTCCAGCGACTTTACGCTGAAGCGGATGTAGCCGTTGTCCAGTTGCTGGGTGATGTTGGCACGGATCTGGCCACCGTTTTCGGTGTTGAAACCAGCCGCACGCGCGCCCTCACCGGTGCGCTGAAAGCCACCGATGTGGAAGGTGGTGCGCGGTCCCAGGCTGCCGCCATAGTCCACATCCAGGCGGGTCTGGCGTTGTTGCAGACCGGCCGTCAGCGCGGCGGATCCACCGGCTTCCGCGCCGGTCTTGCTGATGAAGTTGACGATGCCGCCGGGTGAGTTGGTGGCCAGTGTGGAGGCCGATCCGCCGCGAATCACTTCCAGCCGGTCCACGTTGAAGTCGGCCCGCAGGAACTGGTCGGCCGTGCCAAACGACACGTCGCCAAACAGGATCAGCGGCAAGCCGTCTTCCTGCAGTTGCACGTAGCGCGATCCACCGGCCGACAGGGGCACGCCACGCACGGTGATGTTGGCATTGCCCTCGCCGCCGGAGGATTCCGAGCGCACGCCGGGAATGGCGCGCAGCAGTTCGGCCGCACTGGTGGCGCCGGTCTTTTCCATCTGCTCGGCGCTCAGCGTGCTGACGGACACGCTTTGCTTCATCTTGGATTTTGCGGTGGATGTGCCGGTGACCACGATCTGGTCGAAGTTCATGCCGTCCTTGCTGGCGTCAGCAGGGTTGGACTGGGCCCAGGCGCTGCCCATGGTCAACAGGGCAAGGGAAACGGCCGCCGCAATGGGGCGGGTGGTGAAGGTGTGATGGCGCATAAGGTCTCCTGTTGACGGCCGAAACGATTGGAATCAGCAACCAGTTTGTTTTGGATGAAGCATGGGATGAGGGCAAGCGACCCGTCCGGCCGAGACCGTTCCAATCGCTTGAAACGAATATTAAGCTCGTTGCAATCGATTGCAATTAGGTGTAAACCCGTAATTTCCTGGAGTTTTTGATGAAACTCAGACTCTCCATTGGGATTTGACCTCTTGGTGGCGGTTCAGGGTGGGCATTGCGGTCATTTCTTGCGGTGCGTTTTTTGGCGGGGCCGGTGGGCCGGGTGTCCCTTCTCTGGCCCACGCTCGTGGACATAGGCTTTAGGCTTGCCGAGGTTGTTGCGTCAAGACCGTGGCGGGACCGCCTACTCTGCAGCAACCACGAATGGGGCCGACGAAGGGACACCCAGCCCACCGACCTTGCGGTGCGTGGTTTTGCTCGCTACAAAATACATAGCTGACTATGCACGTTCTACGAGGGCTAGCGGCCCGTTTTTCTCGTGACCTCTACTCAACACTGCGCCCCAACACCTCGCCCCCAAGGCGGGTGGTGTGGCGGGCGGGCGCAGGCCGCACTTGCGGTTGCTACAGAACAGGCGGGCCAACCAAAGTGTTGACGCAACCATTCTGGTAGACCACCATGTTCGCCCGCGACGCGAGCCGGAGAACGCCTGCCACGCCGCCCGCCGTGCGCAGTCGCTTCGTGCGCCACAAAAAGGGTGGCATACAAAGGTCCAATAGACAATCCTGGCTAAAACAACAAGAAACTTTGGGGAGACTGAATGCAAGTCAGTGCTATTGATGCAATCGTTTGCTTTTGATTGCCTGTGCCGCAGGTCGCGGTGGCCCCCTCAAGGCGCGCTTGCGCGCACGACGATGTGAACGGGCAGGGTGCGCGGCAGGGCGCGCACGCCATTGAGGAGTTGCAACAAAGCCGCCACCAGCTCGGCCCCCGCTTCCAGCACCGGCTGGTGGACGGTAGTGAGGGTGGGTTCACAAAAAGCCGCCAGCGGCATGTCGTCGTAGCCGACCACGCCCACGTCGCCCGGCACGGAGCGTCCGTGCGCGCGCAGGGCCTGCACCATGTGGATGGCCAGCAGGTCGCTGCAGGCCACCACGCCGTCAAACGCCACGCCGCCGGTGCACAGGCGTTCCAGGAAAGGGTGTGCCGCGTCGGGCTCAAAGGGGGCGGGAACCTGCAGTTCGGGCGGTGGCGGCGTGAGCCCGGCGGCTGCGTGCGCGCGCAAGTAGCCTTCGCGCCGCAACCAGACTTCGGGCAGGGCGGTATCACCCAGAAAGGCGATGCGTTTGCGACCCGCACGCAGCAGATGGGCCGTCGCCTGCTCGCCGCCGGCGCGGTTGTCGCCCCCCACGCTGCAATACAACTGCTGTGGCAGCTCGCCGCCCCACACCACCAGGGGCATATTGCGCGCGGCCAGTTGGTTGAGCTGGTCATGGTGGCGCCACTGGCCAATGATGATGACGCCAATGACCTTGCCCGAGTCATAGAGTTGCGAGGCCGCGTCCAGCCGCTCGGAGTCCACGCGCGACAGCAGCATGTCGTAGCCATGGTCGGTCAGCGCATCGGCGATGCTGCCGATGATGGACAGGAAGAAGGGGTCCGAAATGTGCTGGCGCGACTGCGCGTCATACGGCACCACCACCCCCACGGTCAGGTTCTTTTGCAGGCGCAGGTTTTGCGCGCCCAGGTTGATGGAGTAGTTCAGCGACTGCGCCAGCTGCTGGATGCGTTCGCGGGTCTCGGCGTTGACCAGTGTGCTGCCGCTGAGTGCCCGCGATACGGTGGCGACCGACACGCCGGCCAGGCGGGCAATGTCCGCCATTTGCAGGCGCTTGCGGTCGGTGGATTCACTGGCGGGTGTGGGGCCCTGGGCTAACGATGTCTTGCGCATGAATAGGTGGATTCGGTGTAACGCCGAATACTACCGTGTGCTTGCCTATTTTCCTGACCTGGTGGATTGCGCGATGGCCCCATTGAGCCTGGCAATGGTGTCATCGCTGACCTTTTTGCTGCACCAGATATGGCGCGTGTCCCCGGCCACCACATCATCAAATGTCAGGATTTTCAGACGACTGGCCCCCATCTCCACGTTGGCAATCAGCAACGTGGCCTCTTCGTTGGGCGAAAGCACGAAGTCTGCACGATCAGCAGCCACCATCCGGGCCAGGGCGCTTTGATCGCCGGTGATCACCTGAACCTTGGCCTTCGCGGTGGACATGATGCCGGCCACATCATGGCCATAGGTCAGTCCGTTCTTCATCAGAATACGCACCGAGGGGTTGGCAGCCAACGCCGCCAGGGATTTTTCCGGGGGATTGAAATGGATGCGTGCCACGGCAACGGTGGGCTTGTCACGGTAGATGGCGTCAGTGAACTTGCCTGCGCTGGCACGACTGGCCGTCTTGTACCACCCCACGCCGCACTCCAGCGTGTTTGCGCGTTCAATCTGGACCAGCTGGCGCTTGGCCGGAATGGCCTGCCATTGAAAGCGGATGCCGGCCCGTTGAAAGGCGGCAGCGGCCGGGTCAGCCGTCAGACCAGTGACGTTCCCGTTGGCCAGTCGTACCGCGTAAGGCGCCCGCTCGTAGTAGCTGAGGAGAATGACTTCCTCGGCAAAGGCATTTCCCCCGACGCCCAACAACAGACCGCATAACACCAGGTCTTTCATACCCCGCGCCAGTAAGCCCCCCTTCACTGGGGCTTCTTCAGTGCCTGGAGGTCCTTGACAAGTTGATCCATGGGCTTGACGCCCTGACAGTCCGACCCAAGGTATTTCATCTGGGATTCGGTTTGCATGGTGTGGCGACCGCGGGCATCGGTAATGGTCATGTCCATGCGCGAGGTGACCGTATCGCCATCCATCACGCTCTCGCCTTTGCCGACCGTGGTGTGGCCATCGGCGGTGCAGTTGAGTTCGAACGTCACTTTGTTGCCGCTGCGCGCGTGCTTGACGGGTTCGCACTTCGCGTCGGACTGCATAACGGGTTTGTCTTGCGCCGCCATGGCCGGGCTGATGCACAACCTTTGCACGCCGCGCTCGGGCACTTTTCGGCCGCCCATCATTTGCTCCATTTGCTGGCGTTGGGCTGGCGTCATTTTGGCAAGCTGGTCCTGCATCTGGGCCTGCGCGGCGGCCATCTGGGCAGCCATGTCCTTGCCATCCATGACTTGCTTGATGACGTGAACTTCCCACAGGCCAGGCTTGGTCAGCGATGCGGCGCGGGCCGCGGGTATCACTGCAATGATGGTCAAAAGCGTCGCAAGCATCTTCATGGCATGGCTCCAGTAGTGGTGAGACCGGATAGTACGCCGAGATGCCTGTCGGCAATACGTTTATTGCAGACGCAGGGCGGTCAATTCGTGGATTTGCGCCTCGCCGGCAACGCCGATACGGCCCTGAGTGATCAGCGCGCGCACGCGCTCCATGTCGGGTGCCAGACTGCGGTCCACCATCATCGCGGGCGACACGCTGCGCACCAGTTCCAGAATGCCTTCCAGCACGGTGGAACTCTTCAGGGGCCGCAGGAACTCGATGCCCTGCGCCGCGGCCAGCAGTTCGATGGCGACGATGTATTCCGTGTTGCGCAGCATCTGCTGGAGCCGGCGCGCAGCAAAGGTGGCCATGCTCACATGGTCTTCCTGGTTGGCGCTGGTGGGCAGGCTGTCCACGCTGGCCGGATGGGCCAGGGACTTGTTTTCCGAGGCCAGCGCGGCGGCGGTCACGTGCACGATCATGAAGCCCGAGTTGAGGCCTGGCTCGGGTGTCAGGAAGGCCGGCAGGCGCGACACCACGGTGTCTACCAGCATCGCAATGCGCCGCTCGGTGATGGCGCCCATCTCGGCAATCACCACGGCCAGCGCATCGGCCGCCAGCGCCACCGGTTCGGCGTGGAAGTTGCCGCCGGAGAGCAGGGTTCCGGTGTCGGTAAACACCAGCGGGTTGTCGGTGACGGCGTTGGCCTCAATCATCAGCACATGGGCCGCATAGCGCATCTGGTCCAGGCAGGCGCCCATGACCTGGGGCTGGCAACGCAGGCAGTACGGGTCCTGCACACGGTCGTCGCCCTCCAGGTGGGACTTGCGAATGGCGCTGCCGATGGCCAGTGCGCGGTAGGCGGCGGCGCAGGCGATCTGGCCGGGCTGGCCGCGCACGGCGTGGATGCGCGGATCGAACGGGCCGTCGCTGCCGCGCGCCGCGTCCAGCGTCACCGCGCCGGAAATCACGGCCGCCTCAAACAGACGTTCGGTGGCGAACAGGGCGTCAATCGCCAGCGCGGTGGAGACCTGCGTGCCGTTGATCAACGCCAGGCCCTCCTTGGCCGACAGGCGGATCGGCTCCAGTTGTACCTGTTTCAGCACCTGCAAGGCTGGCAGGCGCTGGCCGTCATAGAACACCTCGCCCTCGCCAATCAGTGGCAGGCACAAATGGGCCAGCGGGGCCAGGTCGCCGGAGGCACCGACCGAACCCTGGCACGGAATGACGGGCGTGATGCCCAGGTTGTAAAACGCAAACAGGCGGTCGATCACCAGCTCGCGAATGCCTGAATAGCCGCGCGCCAGGCTGGCCGCCTTCATCAGCAGAATCAGCCGCACGACGGCCTCGGACATCGGCTCGCCCACGCCCACGGCGTGCGAGCGCAGCAGGTTGAGTTGCAACGTTTCCAGATCGGGTTTGGCAATGCGCTGGTTGGCCAGCTTGCCAAAGCCGGTGTTGACGCCATAGACGGCTGCGCCGCCCTCGGCGGCCTGGTGCACCAGGTCGGCACTGGCGCGGATGCCGGGGCGCGCCGCGGGGTCCAGCGTCAGCGGTGTGGTGTGGGTGTGCAATTGGCGCAGTTGCGCCAGGGTCAGGTGGCCGGGTTGGATGTTCAAGGCTATCTCCAAGGTGTGAACAGTGAGGTGCTATAAAAATAAAAGCAACATATGCTTATTTCACGAGGGCTACAGCGTCTTTTTACTTCAGCATCGGCAGGTTCAAACCCTGCTGCTTCGCCGTCGCGATGGCCAGCTCGTAGCCCGCATCGGCATGGCGCATGACGCCCGAGCCGCAGTCGTTGACGAGCACATTGGCCAGCCGCGCAGCAGCAGCGTCGGTGCCATCGGCCACGATGACCATGCCCGAGTGCTGCGAGTAGCCCATTCCCACGCCGCCGCCGTGGTGCAGGCTGACCCAGGTGGCGCCGCCAGCGACATTGAGCATGGCGTTGAGCAGGGGCCAGTCGCTGACCGCGTCGGTGCCGTCCTTCATGCTCTCGGTCTCCCGATTCGGGCTGGCCACCGAACCGGTGTCCAGGTGGTCGCGGCCAATGACGATGGGGGCTTTGAGTTCGCCGGTTCTGACCATCTCGTTAAAGGCCAGGCCTGCGCGGTGGCGCTCACCCAGACCCAGCCAGCAAATGCGGGCGGGCAGGCCCTGGAAGGCAATGCGGTCCCGCGCCATATCCAGCCAGCGGTGGGTGTGCTTGTTGTCGGGGAACAGTTCCTTGATCTTGGCGTCGGTCTTGTAGATGTCCTCGGGGTCGCCCGAGAGCGCCACCCAGCGGAACGGCCCCTTGCCCTGGCAGAACATGGGGCGAATATAGGCCGGCACAAAGCCGGGGAAATCAAAGGCGTTGGCCACGCCCATGTCCTTGGCCACCTGGCGGATGTTGTTGCCGTAGTCCACGGTGGGGATGCCCATGCTCTGGAAGTCCAGCATGGCCTGCACGTGCACGGCGCAGGACTGGGCGGCCTCGTGCGTCAGCTTGGCATGTTGCGCAGGGTCGCGCTGGGCGGCCTTCCACTGCGCCACGCTCCAGCCACTGGGCAGGTAGCCATTGATCAGATCGTGTGCCGAGGTCTGGTCGGTGACCAGATCAGGTTTCAAGCCACCGGCTTGACCTGATTTCACGCGTTTCACCAGTTCGGGCAGGATGTCTGCCGCATTGCCCAGGAGAGCAATGGAGATCGCTTCCTTGGCGGCCGTGTGCTGGCGGATGAGGGCAATCGCATCGTCAATGTCCTTGGCCTGCTTGTCCACATAGCGGGTGCGCAGGCGAAAGTCGATGGAGCTTTGCTGGCACTCGATGTTCAGCGACACGGCACCGGCCAAAGTGGCGGCCAAAGGCTGCGCACCGCCCATGCCGCCCAGACCGGCGGTCAGGATCCAGCGACCGGCCCAGTCGTTGTTGTAGTGCTGGCGGCCGGCCTCGACAAAGGTCTCGAACGTGCCTTGCACAATGCCCTGGCTGCCGATGTAAATCCAGCTGCCGGCGGTCATCTGGCCGTACATGAACAGGCCCTTGCGGTCGAGTTCGTTGAAGTGCTCCCAGTTCGCCCACTTGGGCACCAGGTTGGAATTGGCAATCAGCACGCGCGGCGCGTTGGCGTGGGTCTTGAACACGCCGACCGGCTTGCCCGACTGCACCAGCAGGGTCTCTTCATCGCCCAGTTCCTTCAGCGTTTCCAGAATGCGGTCGAAGCATTCCCAGTTGCGCGCGGCGCGGCCAATGCCGCCGTACACCACCAGGTTCTTGGGGTCTTCGGCCACCTCGGCGTCGAGGTTGTTTTGCAGCATGCGAAACGGTGCCTCGGTCAGCCAGCTCTTGCAGCTCAGCGTGGTGCCCCGGGGGGCGCGGATGACGCGGCTGGCATCAAAACGGGGGTCTTGTGTGGGGTTCATGGTGGGCTCCTCGGAAGGTCAATGAAAGGTCGATGAAGGGTTGATGGAGGTCTAGTGCAGGCCCAGGTAGGCCGCGGTCAGGGAGGGGTCGTTGCGGGCATCCAGGGCAGAGCCTTTCCACACCGTGCGGCCAGACTCCAGCACGCACACGTCGTCTGCCACGGCCAGTGCGCGCTCGGTGTTCTGCTCGACCAGCAGCACGGTCATGCCCTCGTCGCGCAACAGCTTCAGGGCCGTATAGCACTGGTCAATGATTTTTGGCATCAGGCCCAGTGACAGTTCGTCAATCATGATGAGCTTGGGGCGCGTCATCAGAGCCCGGCCAATGGCCAGCATCTGCTGCTCGCCGCCGGACAGGTTGCCCGCCAGCGACGCCATGCGCTCGCCCAGGCGGGGGAACAAATCCAGCACCCGGTCGCGGTCTTTGGCGTAGGCGCTGCTGGGGTGGATGAGGCCGCCCACGCGCAGGTTGTCCTGCACCGACAGGTCCTTGAACAAACGCCGGCCTTCGGGCGAGATGGCAATGCCGGCACGCACCCGCTCGGTGGCAGGGAGCTGGCTGATGTCCTGCTCGCCAAAGAGTATTTTCCCGGCCTGCAGGTCCACGTGGCCCGCCACACACATCAGCGTGGAGGATTTTCCGGCGCCATTGGCGCCCAGCAGCGCGGTGATGGTGCCGGGGCGCAGTTTCAGTGAGAAGTCGGCGGCGGCATTGAAGGCGCCGTAGCCGCAGGAGAGGTTGACCAGTTCAAGCATGTTGGGGCTCCGCTTTGGATTGGCTGGTGGCCAGCGTGTCGCCGCCCAGATACGCGGCCTGCACCACGGGGTCTTGCATCACCTCGCGCGGAACGCCATCGCCAATCTTCCTGCCGTTGTCGAGCACGATGAGGCGCTGGCACAGGCGCATCACTTCGCTCAGGTTGTGCTCGATCAGTACCACGGTCATGCCACTCTGGTGAATGTCGGCAATGGTGTTGGCCAGGGCGCGCGCCTCGCTGGAGTTCAGGCCCGCCAGCGGCTCGTCCAGCAGGAACAACTGGGGCTTGAGTGCCAGCGCGCGCGCCAGTTCCAGCCGTTTGAGAATGCCCAGGGGCTGGGTTCCCGGCATCTGGTGGGCGCGGTCGGCAATGCCCACCTTCTCCAGCATCTGCATGCCCACCGCCAGCTCGTCGGTGTTGGAGACGTGCTGGAGCGCACGCAGCGGCGACGCCGTCTTGCGCCCGCCGGCGGCCAGGGCCACGTTGTCCAGCAGGCTCATGTTGCGCAGGGGCTTGACCAGCTGTTGCGACAGCGACAGACCCTGGCGGATGCGCCGCTCGATGGGAAGGCCCACCAGCGGCGCGCCGCTGAGGTAGACCTCGCCCTGCGTGGCATGCACCACACCGGTGATGGCGCGCAGCATGGTGGTCTTGCCGGCACCGTTCGGGCCGATCAAGCCCAGCAGCTCGCCCTGGTGCACATCGAACGACACCTGGTCGACGGCGGTCAGCCCGCCAAAGCGCACGCTGACGCCATCCACCTTGAGCAGGGGGCGTGTGCCGACGGCGGATTTAACGCTGTGCATGCGCGCCTCCGCGGGTCATTGCCTGCACCATGCCGGCCAGGCCGTGCGGTGAAAAACGCATCATGGCGAACAGCAGGCCACCGTACACCAGCAGCTTGTAGTCGCCGATGAACTGGAACCAGCCCGGCAAGGCCGACAACACCGCGGCCGCCAGGGCGACCCAGACCACGGAGCCAATGCCACCCACCACGACCATGGACAGCACGGTGATGGACTCGACAAAGCTGAAGCTGTCCGGCCCTATGAACTTGAGGTGTGAGGCGTAGAGACCACCGGCCGCGCCCGCCAGTGCGGTACCGATGGCAAAGGCCGCCAGCTTGTAGCGCGGCACATCGATGCCCAGCACCCGCATGGTGTCCTCGTCTTCGGCAATGCCGTTGAAGACGCGGCCAATCCAGGCCCGCTGGATGTAGAGGCTGATGGCGGCGGTCAGGCCGGCCAGCCCCAGGGTCAGCAGCATGAAGCCGGTCTTGCCCAGGCCCGAACCGGGAAAGCCGGACAGGCCCATTTCGCCACCCAGCCACTCCTGTTGGCGCACCACGCCGATGAACAGAAAGCCCACGCCCATGGTGGTGATGGCCAGAAAGTCGGCCCGCACGCGCAGGCTGGCCATGCCGACGATGACGCCCAGCACACCGGCCAGCAGCATGGCGGCCGGCAGCGTCAGCAGGAAGGGTAGGCCGGCCTTGGTCAGCATGGCCGACGTGTAGGCGCCCACCCCCAGAAAGGCGGAGTGGCCCAGACTGATCTGGCCGCAAAAGCCGGTTATCAGATTCAGCGACAGCGCAAACATGACACTGATGCCAATGGTCGTGAGCAAAGAGATTTCGTAGTCCATAGTCTTCACTTCTTTGCAAAAAGCCCCTGTGGACGCACCATCAGGACGACGATCAAAAAGGCAAACGCAATCGCATTGCGGTCCAGCACCTTGCCCAGGTACACCGTGCCGAAGGACTCCACCAGACCCAGCACCAGCGCCGCCATCAGCGTGCCGGGCACCGAACCCATGCCGCCGAGCACGATGATGGCCAGTGCCTTGTACGACGGCACGCTGCCCATGGTGGGCTCCACCAGATTGTTCAGCACGGCCACCCAGACACCTGCAAAGCCCGCCAGTGCCGAGCCCACCAGAAAGTTCAGGTCGCGCACCGTGTTGAGCGTGATGCCGAAGGACTCGGCCATCTGCGGGTCGGACACCGTGGCCTGGCAGGCAATGCCCACCCGCGTGTGGGACTGCAGCCAGGCCAGCGCACCCAGGATCAGGGCGGCGCCCAGCATCACGGCAATTTCGGCCTCCTTGAACTGCAGGCCGCCGATGCGTACCTGGCCTTGCAGCGGTGTGTTGGCAAACGACAGACCGGACGCGCCAAAGGCAATGCGAAAGCACTCTTCCGCCGCGATGAAGAGTCCGATGGACGCAATCAGCGCGACATGGGGCGGTTGCTTGAGCAGGGGCTTGTAGGCCAGGCGGAACATGGCCACGCCCGACAGGCCTGAGACCAGCATCGCCGCCAGCAGGGTCAGCGCCAGGCTGCCCGTGGCGTTGTAGGTCAGCACGCCCACGTAGGCACCCAGCGTGAACAGGCTGGCGTGCGCCACATGCAGGATGCGCAGCAAGCCATACACCAGGGTCAGCCCCAGCGCGATCAGCGCGTAGATGCTGCCCTGCACCAGGCTTTGGGCGACAAGTTCCAGGACAAACATGGGCAGGTTATTTAGACGACTTGGAGGGTGGGGCCAGCAACACGGCGTCAGAAATCACGGAGTGGCGGCGGAAGGCCTTGTCCTTGACAATTTGCACCTGGATGTCCTTCTTGACCTCGTGCAGATCGTTGAAGCTCAGCTTGCCGATGGGCGAGTCGTAGGTGCCTGCGGCCATGGCATCGCGCAGCGCGGCGCCGCCCTTGCCACCGGTCTTGTTCAAACCGTCAATCACCACCTGGGTCGCGGTATAGGTGGCGGCGGCCACCATGTCGGCGCCGGCGTTGTAGGCGGCCTTGTAGTCGGCCAGGAAGGCTTTTGTGGCGGGGTTGGCGGAGTCGCGGTCCAGCGACGTAGTCACCAGCACGCCTTCGGAGGCGGGGCCGGCGATCTCCATGAATTTGTCGGAGTCATAGCCCTCCTGGCCGATGATGGTGGCGGTAACGCCGGCTGCGCGCAACTGGTTGACCAGGGGCCCCGCGGTGTAGAAATAACCGCTGGCGTAGATGACTTCGGGGTCTTGCGATTTCAGGTTGGCAATCAGCGCGCCAAACTGGCGGTCCTGCAGGCTGTATTCATGCTCGCCCACAATCGTCAGGCCAAACTTGGCAGCGCCTTCCTTGAAGCCCGCGGCCAGCGACTGGCCAAAATCGTTCTTGATGTTGATCAGCGCGACCTTCTTCTTGCCCAGGTCATTGACCAGCTTGGCACCGGCACGGCCCTGCACTTCACCCATGGCCGATACGCGGAACATATAGTCCCCGGTCTTGGTGATGTCGGGGTGTATGGCGTATGCCACGGCATAGGGCACCTGGGCGCCCTGGAACACCGAAGCCGACGCCCGTGTGGCACCCGAGTAGCTGCCACCGATGGCGGCCACGACCTTGTCTTTTTCCACCAGCTTGGTTGCGGCGGGCACCGCTTCCTTGGGTGAGGCCTGGTCGTCATACACCACCAGTTCGATTTTTTCACCCTTGACGCCACCCTTGGCATTGGCCTGGGCCACGGCCAGCTTGGCGCCGTCCAGCGCCGACTTGCCGTCCGCCGCCGCAAAACCGGTGGATGGCACGGTGATGCCCACCTTGATGTCGGCCAGGGCCGCACCGGAAGTACCGAAAAACGCCGCAGCCAGAAGCAGGGACTGGGCCGTGTTGAGGTTGGAAGAACGCTGATGCATGCTGTGTTACTCCTGTGGGTAAAACGAAAAAGTCGATCGGGAAATTGCGCTTGAGAATGGTTGACTGTACTTGTCTATACAAGTTGATGCAAGAAGAAAATCACTAGGGTTTGTACCTATAATTTTTTGATCCGTCGGCAGCTTAGCTTGTCTATACAACTGCAGTGGATGGGATTAGAATGCACCCATGACACCCGCCTACCTCCAGGTCAAAGAGTTCATCCAGCAGCACATCAGCTCCGGCGAGTGGCGCCCGGGTGACCCGGTGCCCAGCGAGGCCACGCTGATGCAGCAGTTCGGCATCAGCCGCATGACGGTGAACCGTGCACTGCGCGAGCTTTCCGCCGAGGGCATGGTGACCCGTGTGCAGGGGCTGGGAACCTTTGTGGCCGAGTTGCACCGCATTGCGTCCAACCTGACCATTCGCGACATCCAGGAAGAGGTGGTGGAGCGCGGCCATGTGCATGCCGCTCGCGTACTGCTGAGCCAGGCCGAGAAGGCCAGTAGCGAACTGGCGCAGTCGCTGGGCCTGCGCAGCGGAGCCCGGGTGTTCCACACCGTGCTGGTGCACCTGGAAAACGGCGTGCCCATCCAGTTCGAGGACCGCTATGTCAACCCGGCCGCGGCACCCGATTACCTGAAGACCGACTTCAGCCAGACCACGCCCACGCGCCATCTGCTGACCGAGGCGCCGCTGACCGAAGCCAGCTACTCCATCGAAGCCTGCCTACCCACACCCGAACAGGCCAGGCATCTTGGCATCACGGCGCGGGAGGCCTGCCTGGCCATGGTGCGGCGCACCGTCAGCGGCACGCAGGTCGCCAGCGTGGTGCGCCTAGTGTACCCCGGTTCGCGCTACAGTTTTGCCGGGAAGTTTCAGGCATGAGTTGGCACGCCATTCATCTTTCCGATGTGCCGGCCACGCCGTGGCGCAATGGCGGCGGCGTGACCCGCGAACTGGCCGCCTGGCCCGCGCAGGGTGAATGGCACTGGCGCATGTCGGTAGCCGAGGTCGGGAGCAGCGGTCCGTTCTCGCGCTTTGACGGCATCACGCGCTGGTTTGCCGTGTTGGCTGGCGCGGGTGTGGTGCTGAACGTGCGCACACCGTCCGACGATGACGAACTCGGGTCCTGCGAACACCGCCTGACGATGGCCGACGCGCCCCTGTGTTTTGACGGTGGCGCTGCCACTGCCTGCCAATTGATCGACGGACCGACTCAAGACTTCAACCTGATGGTGCGGGACAGCAGCCTGCCGGCCCGCATGCTGCGCGTGCTGGGAGACTTCCACACCGCGGTGAGTGGTACTAAAACAATAGCTGTATACGCAATCGATACGGGGGCTAGCGTCCGATTTAACGAGGAAGAACTGTACGTACCGCCGGCCACGTTGGTCTGGCGCACGCTGAGCAAGTCCGCCACCGTGGAGGTCCGCGCGCCCCATGCGCTGTGGATGGAGGTGTCGTCCACATGAGCCTGCATGTGTGGACCCACTGCCGCGCCGCCACGATGTCGCCGGGTGCCGGGCACGCGTATGGCTTGGTCGAAGACGCCGCGCTGGTCGTGGATGGAGAGCACCTGGCCTGGGTCGGCCCGCGTGCCGATGTGCCCGCCGACCTGCTGGCGCGCTGCACGGTGCAGCACGACGCCGGAGGCGCCCTGATCACCCCCGGCCTGATCGACTGCCACACCCACCTGGTCTATGGCGGCGACCGCGCCCATGAGTTTGAGTTGCGCCTGAACGGTGCCAGCTACGAGGAGATTGCCCGCGCCGGTGGCGGCATTGCGTCCACCGTGCAGGCCACCCGCGCCGCCAGCGCGCCAGCCTTGCAGGCCGCCAGTAGCCGGCGTTTGCAGCAACTGGTGGACGAGGGCGTGACCACCATAGAAATCAAGTCCGGCTACGGCCTGACACTGGAACACGAGCGCAAGTGCCTGCAAGTGGCCCGCGCGCTGGGCCAGACGCATGCCGTGGACGTGCGCACCACCTTCCTGGGCGCCCACGCCGTGCCGCCGGAATTCACGGGTCGAACGGACGACTATGTGGATGCCGTGCTGCAGATGCTGCCCATGCTGCATGCCGAAGGGCTGGTCGATGCAGTCGATGGTTTTTGCGAGCGCATTGCCTTTAGCACCGCGCAAATGGAGCGCGTATTTGCCGCGGCGCAAGGCCTCGGCCTGCCGGTCAAGCTGCATGCCGAACAGCTCAGCGACAGCGGCGGCGCGCAACTGGCCGCCAGCCACCACGCTCTGAGTGCGGACCACCTTGAGTGGCTGTCCGACGAGGGCGCACAGGCTCTTGCCGCGGCGGGAACCGTCGCGGTCCTGCTGCCCGGCGCCTTCTACTTTCTGCGCGAAACCAAATTACCACCCATCGCCCTGCTGCGCGCGCACGGCGTGCCCATGGCCATTTCCACCGACAGCAACCCGGGCAGCTCGCCCTGTACCTCGCTGCTGCTGATGCTCAACATGGCCTGCACGCTGTTCCGCCTGACGCCCGAGGAAGCCCTGGCCGGTGTCACCCGCCACGCCGCCGCCGCCTTGGGCCTGCCGGACCGCGGTGTGCTGGCGGCGGGCAAGCGGGCTGACTTGGTGCTGTGGGACGTGCAGCACCCGGCCGAACTGGCCTATGCGCTGGGCGGCAACCCGCGTTTGCAAACCATCTTCAAAGGCCAAGTCGTATGAGCACCGCGCCGCGCCGGGCCGCCCCAAGCAAGCGCGCACCGCAGTGCGTAGCACGGAGGTTATCCAATGACTAACATGATCTACACCCTGCAGCCGGGCACAGCGCCCCTGCTGGTCAGCATGCCGCACATCGGCACCGACATCCCCGCCGACCTGCGCGCCCACTACGTGCCGCGCGCCTTGCAGGTCGAAGACACCGACTGGCATCTGGCGCGGCTCTACAACTTTCTGGGTGAGCTGGGCGTCAGCGTGCTGATGCCCACCACCTCGCGCTATGTCATCGACCTGAACCGCCCGCCGGACGACGCGCCCATGTATCCCGGCGCATCCAACACCGAGCTGTGCCCCACGCGCTTCTTCACCGGCGAGCCGCTGTACCTGAATGGGCAGGCGCCGGATGCGGCGGAACGCGCCCGGCGCCGCGATGTCTACTGGCAGCCCTACCATGCGGCCCTTGCCGCCGAGCTGGCCCGCCTCAAGGCCCAGCATGGCTACGCGCTGCTGTGGGACGCACACAGTATCCGCTCCGAGATCCCATGGCTGTTTGACGGCCGCCTGCCCGACCTGAGCATTGGCACGGCCAGTGGTGCCAGTGCGGCTGAGGCGCTGACAGCCGGCGTGGTGCAGGCCTGCGCTGCCTACCCGCAGTTCAGCACGGCGGTGAACGGCCGCTTCAAGGGCGGCTATATCACCCGCCACTATGGCCAGCCGGATCAGCACATCCATGCCATCCAGCTGGAGATGTGCCAGAGCCTGTACATGCGGGAGGTTGCACCCTTTGCATACGATGAAGCGCGGGCTACGCTGGTCCAGCCATTGTTGAAGAAAATGGTCGCTAGCCCTCTCGAAATAAGCAGGAGGCGCTATGAAAAGTGAAGCAAAGCAATTCTTCGCACCGCAGGCCTGGGTCGCCGGTGCCTGGGCCAAGGACGTGCTGCTGGGCGTCGCGGCTGACGGCAGGTGGAGCCAGATCCAACCCAACGCCTCGGCGCAGCAACAGGCTGCCGCAACGCGCCTGGGTGGCCCGGTGCTGCCCGGTGTGGTCAACGCCCACAGCCATGCCTTTCAGCGCGCCATCGTCGGCCTGACCGAGCGGCGCAGCACGGGCGCAGCGCTCGCTGACGACTTCTGGAGCTGGCGCGACCGCATGTACGCGGCCGCCAACTGCATCACGCCCGAGCAGATGGAAACCATCGCCAGCCAGCTCTATGCCGAACTGCTGGCCGGCGGCTACACCCAGGTCTGCGAGTTCCACTACCTGCACAACGCCATTGCCGGCTCGCCCTATGCCAAAGCGGCCGAGATGTCGCTGGCCCTGGTGCGCGCAGCCCAGCGCACCGGCATGGGCCTGACGCTGCTGCCCACGCTGTACATGCGCGCCGGCTTCTCGGAGAGCGGCCTGCGCCACGACCAGCGCCGCTTCGCGTCCACGCCCGACAGCATTGCGCGCATTGTCGAAGACGTGCAGCGCCACGCGGCGGGTGACGCACGCATCAACGTCGGTGTGGCCATCCACTCGCTGCGCGCGGTCCATCCAGCCGCGCTGAAGGAGTTGGCGGCCTACGCGCACTCTGCTGGCTTGCCGGTGCACATCCACATCGCCGAGCAGACGCAGGAGGTGGACGACTGCCTGGTCCACACCGGCCAACGCCCTATCGAATGGTTGCTCAACCATGCCGATGTCGACAAACGCTGGAACCTGGTGCACGCCACGTACACCACGCCGGACGAATTGTGGGGTGTGCAGGCGCGCGGTGCGTCCATCGTCATCTGCCCGGCCACCGAGGCCAATCTGGGTGACGGGGTGTTTGATCTGCCGGGCTACGCCAAGGAGCATGGCACCTGGTCCATAGGCTCGGACAGCCACGTCACCCGCCGCTGGAGCGAAGAGCTGCGCCTGCTGGAGTATGGCCAGCGCCTGACCCAGCGCAAGCGCAACCGGGCGGCCGAGCTGATGGGCCAGACCAGCAGCGCTGCCGCGCTGTTCGAGGCGGCCCTGGGTGGCGGCCATGCGGCCAGTGGCCAGGCGCTGGGCGGCCTCACCGTGGGCCAGCGCGCCGACTTTTGTGTGCTCGACGCGCAATCCCCCGCGCTCTTGGGCATTCCGGCCGACCATGTGCTGGACGCCTTGGTCTTCTCCAGCCCGGACGCCCGCTTCGACGCGGTCTATGTGGGGGGGCAGGCCGCGCAGGTGCAGGGCGATACGCGTTTTGCGCAGACGATGCATGCACTATGGGGTGGTTGACGGATCAGCCAGTCGGGTCCATTGCTCCGCTGCCGCTGCCAGTACGATGGACTCGCCCTCCGCAACATAGCCATCCACCTCGGCCAGCTTGACACACAAACCCAGAACCTTGCGGCGAAGGGCCGGATCATCGATTTCCTTCAGGATTTGCGCCAGGGTGTATGCGTCGACAGGGCAGGCATCTGCCCAGGCGAGTTGGTTGCTGGACAAGAGGTCTGCACATAGCGTGTCGAATACGTCATGCAATGCATCGCGGTCCAAACCCAACTGCTCGTGCACTGCGATCCGCTCGAGCAACGCGAACTCGGCGTTGTTCACATCGCCATCGGAAATGATGGTCAAGGCAACAATTCTTGCGGCAGCTTGCGGGCTGTTTCTGGAGTATTTGCGCACGTTAGTCTCCTTATGATTCAGTAGGTAGTCGATGTCATGGCAGCCAGTGCTGTGCCGCATGCACATACAGCGGAATACCGATCAAGATGTTGAACGGGAAGGTCAATCCCAGCGACATGCCGAAGTAGAGCGATGGGTTGGCTTCTGGAATCGCATGGCGAATCACTGCCGGCACGGCGATGTAGGAAGCGCTGGCCGCCAGCACCATTAACAAAGCCACGTTGCCCGCAGACATGTCCAGGGTCCAGCCGAGCGCGAGCGCAATGCCTGCATGCACCAGCGGCCCGGCAATGGCATACACCAGCAGCCACACGGACTGACCCTTGAGCTTGCCCATGTTGCGTGCTGCGAGTAAACCCATATCCAGCAAGAAGAAAGCCAGCATCCCTTTAAACAAATCCACAGAAAACGGTTTCATGGCGGCTTGGCCCGAATCGCCCGTCAGGACGCCAATCACCATCGCACCCAGTAGCAACAGTTGGGCGCCGTCGGTTAAGGCCTCGTGCAGGATGCGGCCCAGTGGCGCAATGCCTGTCGCCGATGTGCCGGGTCCTGCACTCGCCACGGACTGCTGACGCGCGTGGTTGGCCAGTACCACCGCCAGCACAATTGCGGGAGACTCCATCAGAGCCATGGCAGCCGCCATATGCCCGCCGAAGCTGATGCCGTGGGTGTCGAGGTATTGCACGGCGGTGATAAACGTGACCGCACTCACTGACCCGTACGTGGCAGCAATTGCAGCTGCATCGAAGCCGTTGAGGAATCGCCGCAAGGTGAGGTATCCCAGCACAGGCACCAGGATGGCCATGCCCAGCGCGGCGCCCAGGCTGATGAGCACCTCGGCCGTCATGCCGGACTTGGCTAGGGCAAAGCCACCCTTGAGACCCAGCGCCATCAACAAATACAGGGACAGGAACCGCGATATCTGTGGCGGTATTTCCAGATTTGACTTCAGCGAACCCGCCAAAATTCCAAACACGAAGAACAAAATGGCGGGATCGAAGAAGCTTTGCATCGGTCTTTCTCAGGCAAGAATCTAGTTGAGCCAGGCCGCCGTGCTGCCCATCAGGCTGGCGGCACCCACGGCTGCCAGCAGTCTGGCGTCGCGCGGGTTTTTGGCAGCGTATTCGTACCATGCGGCATAAAGCACTGCGGCTGCCAGCGCAATTCCGCCAATCGCCATATCCGGTGCTACGAGATCAATCATTGGAACCTCCGATGCCAAACAGGCTTAACAAACTGGTGAACAAATTGAACACAGACACATAGAGACTGACGGTAGCCATCACGTAATTGGTCTCGCCCCCGTTCACGATGCGGCTGGTCTCAAACAGAATCAGGCCCGCCGACAGCAAAGCCACCATGGCTGACACCGCCAGACCCAAGGCAGGCATTTGGAGAAACATGGCAGCAAGCCCCGCGATCAGAGCGATGACCATGCCCACAAACAGAAAACCACCCATGAAGCTGAAGTCGCGCCGGGTCAGCAGCACATAGCTGGAGAGCGCCAGAAAGGTCACTCCGGTGGCTGCCAGGGCCAGGGTCACGGTTTGGGCGCCGCCGGGTAGTGCCAGGGAATGGGTCAGGAGTGGCCCCAGGGTGTAGCCCATGAAGCCTGTCATGGCAAAGACGGCCGGCAGTGCCCAGGCGCTGTTCTGCAGTTTGTGCACTGCAAAAAGCAATCCAAAATAGCCCGCCAGAGTGAGAACCAGCCCGGGCGCGGGAAGCTGCAACGTGAGCGTGGCTACGGCCACCCCGGCGCTGAACAGCAGTGTCATGGCCAGCAGCGCGTAGGTGTTGCGCAAGACCCTTTTGACATCGGCTGAATGCAATTCCCCAGACGGGGTGGCACCTGCGGAATAGTCGTTCCGGTATGGACCGGAAGTGCCTGAGGGCAGGGGTGAATGGGCGTTGTTCATGGTGATTTCTCCTTTTTTGGTTGTCAGGTTTTAGCTGTCGATAGCAAGTTTCGCGGTGCGGCCCCGCACGGGTTTTTGATTGCGCTGCAGGCTGCGCGTCAACACTCGGGTGGCACGACTCAGTGATCGGTCCAGTGCAGTTCGCCAGTCGCGGGCCAGCGAGGCAATGACCACCGTGCCGGCGGCCTCGGTGCTCAGCTCCACTTGACAGCGTTTGTCGATGCCGCCGCGCGGTCCATTCACATCCGAGAACTGCACCTTGGCACGCGGTACCCACGTTGTCAGACGCCGCAGTGCAAAGCGCACACGCTCGACAGATAGGTCGCGCATCGTGGCGCCGTCGGCATCGCGGGATTCAAAAATGACTTGCATCGGGTTTCTCCAAGGGGGTTAAAGAAGACGCAACGATAGGGGAACAGTTGATTCCTAAAAAGCAGATAATTTCTCATCCATACTCTTAAAAAACCTGAATATGAGCACACCCTTCAACTACAAGCATCTGTACTACTTTTGGGTGGTAGCCAAAGAGGGCGGTATCACCAGAGCGGCTGATAAATTGGACATAGCGGTGCAAACCGTCAGCGCCCAGGTGCGCGAGCTGGAGCGATCGCTGGGTTATGCCCTGCTAAAACCGGCCGGGCGTGGGCTGGTGTTGACAGAGGCGGGACAAGTCGCCATGCAGCAGGCTGACCTGATTTTTCAACTGGGTGAGAACCTGCCGTTACGTGTGCGCGACGCAGTGAGCATGCCGACCGTTCGCCTCGCGGTTGGCATCTGCGACGGGCTGCCCAAATTGGTGGTCCATCGTCTGTTGCTTCCGGCAATGGCTGAAGCCACTTTGCGCCTTCTGTGCCACGAGGGAAACCTGAATGATCTATTGGGCGACCTTGCTCTGCACCGGCTCGATGTGGTTCTGTCAGACCGGCCCGCGCCCATCAACCCCAATATCAAACTCTACAGTCACGCCCTTGGCCAGTCCACCATTGCCTGGTACGGAACCGCGGCAATGCTTGCCTCGGCGAAACAGGAATTTCCCTTCTGCCTGGCGGAGTTACCTCTGCTATTACCCACAGCACACACCGCCCTGCGCGACAGACTGGACCTTTGGTTTGAACAGCGGGGAATACGACCTCGGGTAGTGGGTGAATTCGCGGACAGCGCCTTGCTCAAAACCTTTGGCGCCAGTGGTATGGGCGTGTTTCCCGCGGCCGAGTGGGTGCATGACGATTTGCTGGCCTACTATGCTGTGGCGAAATTAGGCCCCTGCGAGGGAGTGATAGAGCACTTTTTCGCGATAGGCACCGAGAAAAAAGTGCATCACCCGCTGGTGCAGCGGTTGCTGCAACCTGCGCTTTAGGTCTGAGGGGCAGTCAATGGTGGCTATCTACAGTTTGTGCTTGGCTATCGGCCGTCTGCCTCAGAGCGATTTTTCAGGTCGTCCACGCTCCACCAGGTGACATCGTCGATGCCGTACACCACCTGGTAGGCCTCAACCACGACCTCAAGCAGCACACAGTCTGGCGCTTTGGTGAACGCCGCAAGATCAGGGTGCTTTTGCAGGTGGATGGCCAGCAGGTCGGGTAGCGTTGTGGCGTTGACTTCTTGTACCCGCCCGATGGCACTCAGAACAAAGCTGGAGGTCGTGCCATGCGCGCCCTCGTGGTTGCGGCCATCTACCAGCACTGACACCCGCTGGTTTTTCGTCAGGTTGCTGAATTTTCTGGTGTCGCGGTACGTTGCAAAAACCAGCCGCTGGCCTTCATTGACCGGTGTAACGGCAATCAAACTGGTGTGTGGTTGTCCCGCATTTTCAGTGGCCAGTATGGCAAACCCCGTGGTGTTTAGCAACTTCTGGATGCTGTCCCTGATGGAGGCAATAGATGTCATTGAAAACCACGTTGGCTGGTTGGGGCAAACTGACCAGCGAGGTTGAAAGCCTGCAGTCTACCGAAGACGGTGATACCCGGGGCTATTGGCTGCCAGATAGACCTGTCCTGGTCGTGCAGCCCGTCGGGCCCCTGCAGCTGTCAATGGTCTGACCACGCGGACTTATCCTTTTGGCTGTGCGGGGGCTGTGCGCACGCTCAAGACCATGGTCAAGGCCAAGATGCCTACGACCACTCCCAGCGAGACCAGCACCGGAATTTTGTAGAAATCGACGATACACATCTTGGTACCAATGAATACCAGAATCACCGCCAGGCCGTAGTTGAGCAAGTGGAACTTGTTGGCCACGGCGGCCAGCAAGAAATACATGGCACGCAGACCCAATATGGCAAACACATTGCTGGTCAGCACGATGAACGGGTCGCTGGTGATGGCAAAGATAGCCGGAATGGAGTCCACCGCGAAGATCACGTCGGTGAGCGCAATCAGGCAGATCACCATGAACAGCGGAGTCGCAATTTTCTTGCCGTTTTCTACCGTCCAGAAATTCTCACCGTCGTAGTTTTTGCTGACATGCATGAACTTGCGCAGCAGCTTCAGTGCCGGGTTGTCGTCCAGTTCCGCTTCGTGGTCGGCAGCGATCCACATCTTGATTCCCGTCAGAATCAGAAAGGCGCCAAATACATACAAGATCCAGTGGAACTGGGCCAGCAACCAACCGCCCACCAGGATCATGATGGTGCGCAACACAATCGCACCAATGATTCCAATCATGAGCACCCGTTTCTGATACTCGTTGGGCACAGCGAAGTACGTGAAGATCATCAGGAACAGAAAGATGTTGTCCACGGCAAGTGATTTTTCAATCAGGTAGCCGGTCAAGAATTCGAGCGACTTGGTGTTGGCAATCTCGACGGACCCGGTGGAGTCCTTGACCGCCCACCAGAACAGGCCATTGAACAGGAAACTCAAGCCTATCCAGACAAGCGACCAATTCAATGCTTCTTTGACACCGATGTCATGCGAGCCTTGCTTTTTGAGCACGACAAAGTCGATAAAGAGCGACAGAAGTACGATGCCAATAAAAGTGGCCCACAGCCACAGGGGAGCAATTGTTTGCATAAAAGCCTTCCAGGTTCGAGATCGGCAACCCCGCGCAGGGTGCTTCGCTGGTGCTCCGGGACAAATATGCCGGAGCCCATCCATTGCGCTAGTCTAGCGAAGTTACACCATGTTTACACTGATAAACATGTACATATTGTTCGTATAAACGAGAGTGTTTTGACGAAATTCCCTGCCTGTTGAGAGGCTTCATGGGCACCATGATCGCCCCGTCGCAAGACCGAATACCTTGCAGGCACGGCACTTCAAATCGTGCTTTGGATTGACAGGGTCCTCTCAATAGTCTGCGGCTTAGTCAGAAACCCGTGACCTGGACCGCCCCAGAGTCCAGTTCATTGCGATTCCAATTGCAGTGCGATTGGTGCTGAGAAAGAGTGGGCTATCGCGGTTTGCAGCGCTGGCATAGCTCTCAAAGCGTGCAAAACCAAACACCCGAACGTCGGGGGTCAGATTTTTGGAAGTGGCAAATCCAAGGTGGGTCAATGAGTCCTGACTGCGCAGCAAACGACGGGCGCTGTTGCGCGGCGTATTGCTGGCCCACGCCGTAAAAAATAGCCATTGAGTTTGCTGTCGCCATAGACCAGACTGCCACTGGTCGACAGGCTCCTTCCACCACCCACATCGCGGGTCTCCTGGGTGAGTGTGGGCTCGAAAGCCACTCCTTGCTTACGCACACCGCCATTGAACTCCAGCACGGCACGCAAGGGCAATTCCAGACGCAAGCGACTGGTGGGCGTGGGCCTAGAAAGAGACCCTTTCACGCGCGGCCCAAATTCAACAAGCGTGCCCAGTCGGGCATGCCCCGGCGCGCAGGCATGGTGTCTGAACTGGCGGGGAAAGATCCGGAGAACCCCACGTCCAACTCCAGATTGTTGGTGCGGAGCACGCGCGCGCCGAAGCCGGAAATGTCGGCACGGAAAACTTCACCACGGTACACGTACACGGGGAAGACCAGGCCGCGCGACGAACGGTCTGACGACACCGGATAAGCAGGCGTGGAAGCGACGCATTGCGAATGCACCCGCTTCCCAGAGTGATAGCCCCGTGTCCTGGGCGTGTGCTGAATGCGTTGCCAACAAGAGGAATGCTGATAGTGCGAATGTAAATAAAAAAACCAAACAGTCTAAAAGAGACCATATAGTATTCAAGGATACTGATCAGTCTAGTACAGTTCGCCTGCGCCACATTTTTGGCGATTTCAGGTGAACCCTGTTTTAACGGAGATTTTCATGAAAAAGACATTCATTGCTTCTGTGCTGGCCTTGAGCGCAGCGTTCTCGGTGCAAGCCAAAGACATCGTTGACACCGCGGTCGGCGCTGGAAACTTCAAGACACTTGCCACGGCGCTGACTGCTGCCGGACTGATTGACACGCTAAAAGGCAACGGGCCTTTCACTGTGTTTGCGCCAACGGACGCAGCCTTTGCAAAGATCCCGAAAGCCGATCTGGACGCCCTGTTGAAAGACAAAGCCAAATTGACTGCCGTGCTAACGTACCACGTGGTGGCCGGCAAAGTGATGGCGGCAGACGTCAAGGCGGGTAAGGTCAAGACGGTTCAGGGTTCTGAACTGACCGTCACGACCGCCGGTGGAGTCATGGTGGATGGTGCCAAAGTGTCAGCAACCGATATCGTGGCTGACAACGGTGTGATCCACGTGATCGACAGCGTGATCATGCCCAAGTAACAGAGCAAACCATGCGGCGACTGTTTTGTCTGGTTGGTTTACTGGTGCTTGGGAGTGCAGCGATGGCGGTTGAAGAACCAAAGTATGAGATCGTCGTTCAGGACTCACGTTTTGAAGTGCGCCGGTATGCCCCATTCATTGTGGCCGAGACCTGGGTGGATGGCGACATGGATGCCGCCTCCGCCAAGGGTTTCCGGGCCATAGCAGACTACATATTTGGCAATAACAAGTCGCCGCAAAATGCGGCAAGCAGCAAGATTGCGATGACCGCGCCGGTGACAATGGAGCCACAAAGCAATTCAGGCAAGATTGCCATGACGGCGCCAGTCGTTATGCAACCTGCCAAGGATGCGGACGGCATGGTTGGAGCACAGCGCTGGCGGGTGCACTTTGTGATGCCCAGTGAGTACACCCTTGCGTCTTTGCCAATTCCTAACAATGGTGCGGTCACTTTGCGCGAGGTTCCCGCCACGATGGTGGCAGTGGTCAAGTATTCTGGATTCAACACGGAAAGCCGCATTCACGAAGAGACACTCGCGCTTGCAACCTGGATGGAGTCGCGCAAGCTTGCGGTGGTGGGTACCGCGAAACTGGCGCGCTATGACCCACCCTGGACGCTGCCCATATGGCGGCGTAATGAAATACAGATGGAGATGCTTCCAAGCCCCGCGCGCTGACCGCCGGCGTGGTGCAAGCCTGCGCTGCCTACCCGCAGTTCAGCACGGCGCTGAACGGCCGCTTCAAGGGGGGCTACATCACCCGCCACTATGGCCAGCCGGACCAGCACATCCACGCCATCCAGATGGAGATGTGCCAGAGCCTGTATATGCAAGAGGTGGCGCCCTTTGCCGCGATGAAGCGCGCGCCGCGCTGGTCCACCCCTATTGAAGAAAATGGTCGCTAGCTGTAGTCCTGCCAACAGGTCATTCGGTTCGCGCTTTTTTCAATTGCGTGCGCCGCCACGTTGCCGGCGGCACGCCATACTCGCGGCTGAATGCCCGGCTGAATGCCGTATCGGTCTGATACCCAACTTCCTCGGCGATGCGTATCAGCGGGGCATTGCTGCCCGACAGCAGGTTGGCCGCCAGGAGCATGCGCCACTGGGTCAAGTACTGCATCGGCGCGATCCCAACAATCAGCGGGAATTTTTCAGCCAATACCGATCGGGAGGTCCCGGCTTCGCTCGCCAGCTCTTCCAGTGTCCAGGCGTGCGCGGGTTTTTTGTGCAGCGCGCCCAGGGCGGCTCCCACGATGCGATCCCCGACGCCAGCCAGCCAACCCGTGGTTCCTGGCGATTGTTCGTTCATGTAGATGCGCAGGACCTCAATAAAAAGCACTTCCGACAGCTTGGCCAGGACGCCCATGCCTCCCGGACGGGGGGATCTGGCCTCACTCAGCGCATAGCGCAAGGATGCCTCCAGCCATGCGCCAGCACTGGACGCACGCACATTGACCTTGACGACGGACGGAAGCCCTGCCAGAAGCATGCGGGCAAGGCGCGCATCACAGGCCAGGTAACCACACACCAGGCGGGTCACTGCGCCGCCGCCACCATAGGCCAGCTGACGCGGGCGCCTGGCAAGCACGACGTCCAGTTTCGCCCCGGTGGCGGCCGACACGCCGGGGGCCGAGGCCATGCGGTGCGCGTCACCCTGCGGAAAGATAACGGCATCACCCGCCACCAGATGCACGGGTGGTTGCCCCACCATCTCGACATAGCATTCCCCTTCGGTAATCATGTGAAAGATCACCACGCGCTCGGCCCCGGGCTCCAACAGGGGCGCCGCGTAGTCGGCATGCGGAGACTGGTAGCACCAGGGTGCCGTGAAGCGACCGTTGATAAAGATGGCGCCGATCAGGCGCACCACTCTCAGGGTTTCTGACAGGGCGTCCATTACGCGGACGCTACGTCGACATGCAGTTTGAACGGAGTGGCCGTTGTGAGGGCACTCGGCACCGGTGAATGACCCAGGCAACCCGTCACGAGATTCCTCAGGGCCATGGGAGTGGATTCGTTCGCAGCGATGGTGACATGCAATTCAACATCGAATGGCCCCGCATGCACCGGTTCTCCGTTGGGCTCGGACATGCCAAGAAGACCTCTTGCATCGGAACGACTGCCAACCTGCACCTCCAGCGCGGTGAGCGCAACACCCTCGCTTGCGGCGGCGAGCGTGATGGAGGTTGCAGCACACGAGGCCAGACCCGCACGAAACAGCCATCCCGGCGTGACCTGATCCCCGGTTCCACCCAGTTCCCTGGGCATGTCGGTTGCGACTTCCATGCCACCACGGTTGTGGGTCACCACCCTGGTGCCGGATTCCCATCGGGCAACGGCCGGCGAATCGACATCAATGGCAATTTCCGGGCGTCTCTGAAATGCTGCCATGACGCGCTTGACAGCTGTTCCGATATGTTGAAGTGCCATATTCAAACCTCTCCGTTGACTTCGTTGGTTGACATTGTGTGGGAGGAAGTCCATTCCGGGTAGAGCCATGAACGGAGCTGGACCGCCCCCGGATGATTTGGCAGTAAATCCGGACGCTGAGGCAACTATTCAGCGGCTGCGTTGCCAACTTCGGACGGTGGGTCAAGCCAACGCGACGCTGGGGCAGGACGGGTCTGCACCCCGGGATGGACACTGCAAGTCACACAACTCAGGAGACTTCGCCATGGAAACTTCAACGGACCTCAAGGCTCTCAAGAGCAGGCAACAGCTGGCGTGGGCCAGCGGTGACTACGCCGTGATCGGCACGACCTTGCAGATCGTCGGCGAGTCGCTGGCAGAGGCGTGCGACCTCTGCTGGGACCAACGGGTGCTGGATGTTGCGGCGGGCAACGGCAATGCCAGCCTGGCCGCAGCACGGCGCGGCTGCAAAGTGACTTCAACGGATTACGTCGGCTTGTTGCTGGAGCGCGCAGCGGAACGCGCCCGGGCCGACCGTCTGGAGATAAGCTTCCAGACCGCGGACGCCGAAAATCTTCCTTTTGCAGACGCGAGCTTTGACGTGGTGCTGTCTACCTTCGGCGTGATGTTCACACCCGACCAGGCCAGGGCCGCAGCCGAGATGCTGCGGGTGTGCCGGCCCGGCGGACGCATCGGTCTGGCGAACTGGACCCCGGAAGGCTTCATCGGCCAGGTGTTCAAGACGCTGGGGCGGCACCTGCCGCCGCCACCCGGCGTGCAGCCGCCCTCGCGCTGGGGGGTGGTGTCGCACCTTGAAACCCTGTTCGGGGTGCCTGCAGCGTCCATTCGGGCGACGCCGTTGGTGTTTAACTTTCGTTACCGCTCTGCCGCGCATTTCATCGACGTCTTCCGGACCTGGTACGGGCCGATCCACAAGGCGTTTGCCGCCCTGCCCGCAGACGGTGCGGCGGCTCTGGAAAAGGATCTGACCGAACTGCTCCACCGCATGGGCCGCACCGCTGACGGCGCACTGGTAGTGCCCAGTGAATACCTCGAAATCGTCATCACCCGGAACTGACCATGACAACCACGGTCCGGGACGCCCAGGCACCGCTGCGCACCCTCTACAGGAACACGCCGACAGCGGCCATGGTCACGGACCACGCACGCACCTGCGGCGCGGACCCTGCCGATCCTTTCCACTCCCTGGTGGAACCCATGGACGGGTGTGGCGTTTCGGTGCCCGTCGGGGTGCATAGGGCCGTTGGCGGTTTGCACGATGCGCCCACCGCAGGCGACTTGCTGTGCGCCGCGCTTGCGGCGTGCCAGGACTCGGCGGTGAGATTGGTGGCCAACCGATTGGGGATTGAAGTCCTTTTCCTGGAGGTCCGTGTCACCGCACAGGTCGATGTGCGGGGTGCATTGGGCATGGAGGCGGACGTGCCGGTCGGCTTTCAGTCCATGCGCTGTGATATCCATCTGGAGGTAAAGGACGGCACGCCTCCCAAATTGCTCGGCAGCCTGCATGCGGCAGCCAAGCGGTGCTGCGTGGTGCAACAAACCCTGCACCACCCGCCGCCGGTCACGACCCGGTTTCTGCCCCATCGGCCGTGAAGCGCTGCTTGCCGGTGCTATGCGGCGCTCTGGCTGGCGAGAAAATCGGCAATGACCCCATTGACCTGGGGTGCGTGGGTGATGGGCCCCATGTGCCCAAGACCGTCAAACTCCACGACCGCAACGCGTGGCAACGCACCGGTCAGGAGCCGCGCCACTTCCAGTGCCGATGGCCGGGAGTCTTTGCCGACCATGTAGAGCACGGGAATGTCCAGGGTTCGAAACACCTCCAGCGTGGCAGGCTCTGTGAGCAGTGCATGCCCCCAACGGCGAACATTGACGATGGAGGCTGCAATCGGGGCCTTTCGCGCATCCGGGGTGTTGTCCCAGCTCGATGGCCCCATCCAGTAGTCGATGAAGTGCTTGGCGGCTTCCGCCGGATCGCCTTCATCTAGCGCCAGGCTGGAGGCATTCACCGCTCGCCGGATTCCATCCGCTGCATTCGGTGCCGGTGAATCCCTCTCTATCAAGGAAAACAAGGTGGGCTCATACAGAGCCAGTGCCTGCACACGCCCCGGGTGGGCCAACGCTGCGATGAGGGCGATGGCTGCTCCGTAGGAGTGCCCAACGAGGGAAAAAGGTGTTCCCGCCGCGGCCAGAACCGGTTCGACGAATTCCACTTCGTCTTGCAGGGATATGCGCCGGTCCGATGGCCAATCGGGGCTCTTGCCCGCCCCATAGGAATCCGGCGCAAGCACCCGGTAGTCTGGCGAAAGGATGTCCAGCAGGCCGCGCCACTGGCTGGAATTGCTCGCGTTGGAATGCAGGCACACCACGCCGGGGCCGGCGCCGGCTTCACGTACGAAAGGCATGGGTCGTGGCATGGGGAATCCTTCATGCAAAGCAGTCCTGCGGGAACGGTCGGCCCGTAACGGGTCTGACCATCATAGGACCACGGCACGAATCGGGCTTACAGCCGCTATAGTGACCGCATGCCATCAACGTCTGATCCCATTCCAGAGCCCACACCCGCCAAGCCCCAGGCCCGCAACCCCCTGCACGGCAAGACGCTGGAGGCAATCGTCACCGCACTTTCCGAGCACTACGGCTGGGAAGAATTGGGTGTGCGCATCCCCGTGCGCTGCTTCACGCACGAACCCAGCGTGGGCTCCAGCCTGAAGTTCCTGCGCAAGACGCCGTGGGCGCGCGAGAAGGTGGAAGGGCTTTACCTCTTCATGCTGCGCGAGCAGCGCCGCCAGGGCGGAGCCTGATATGCAACAACCCGACACCACCGACCAGCGCCTGACCGATCTGGAGATCAAGGCCAGCTACCAGGAAGACCTGCTGGACCAACTCAACCAGGTGGTCGTGCGCCAGCAACAGGAGATCGACCTGCTGATGCGCGAGGTGCGCCAGCTACGCCAGCAGGTGCCCGAGGGTGCGGGCCAGACCTTCAGCCGCGCCAGTGAAGAATTGCCACCGCATTACTGATGATCTACTGCCGCACGATGGTGTTGCCGGAGTTCTTGACCCGGTCACCCACCTGAAAGCCAGGATCGGCGGTGAATTCAAAGTTGGCCTTGCTGTCGTTGGCGTAGTGCACGGTGACGTTCCACACGGTGTGGGTTTTTATTTTTTCCTCGATCACCCGCCCGGCATACGCACCGCCCACGGCGCCGGCAATGGTTGCCAGGTCTTTGCCCAGCCCGCCGCCGACCTGGTTGCCCAGCACGGCGCCAATGGCACCACCGGCCAGCACGCCGGCGGCGCTGTAGTCGCCCGCCTTCTGGGTGACGGAGACCGCCATGACGCGACCGCATTCGGCGCAGGCGGGCTCGGAAGCAGTGGCCGCTGGCGCTGGGATCGGAGTTACAGACGGCGTCGCGGGTGCCGCGGCCGGTGCGGCGGAGGCCTTGCTTTTTGCGGCGGCAACGGCCTGGTCGTATTCGGCCTTGGCGTCGCGGCGGCACTGCAGGCGCGCGCTAGAGCTGGTCTCGTCATTGCACAGCTTTTTGTCCGACTCGTAGCGGGCTTGTGCGGCCTTGGTGTCCGCGGCCAGTTGCGGGCTGGCAGGTGCTGCTGTGGCCGTCAGAGCCCAGGCGTTGCCTGCAAAGGCAGCGCATGCCAGTGCGAAGGCGGAAATCAGTTTGCGTAGTTTCATGGTTGTCTCACATGTTGAATGGGAGGATGCGGCCGTGCGCCGCTCCAATGGCATGACCATCGGTTTCTACTATAGGCGAGCTTGTAGAACCTGTCATCCGGTCTGGCAGTCCATCCGCATATAAGGCGCGTAAGATAGAAGCGGACAAACAGAATAATCACCATGCCGGAGGTCACCATGTCGAATCTGGGAATGGCAGTGCGCAGGCAACTGCGAAAGCCACGCAACAGCCTGCTGGCGGGGATCGTGATACTGCTGGCGTTGGCACCCGGATTGGCATGGAGCCTGGACCAGAAAATGGTCACCATCGGCGTCACCAAAATCGTCTCCCATGCGGCGCTGGACGCGGATGAAAAAGGGTTTGAGGCCGCGCTGGCCAGCGCCGGCTTCAAGGAAGGTGTCAATGTGCGCTATGACCGGCAAAATGCCCAGGGCGACACCGCAAAAGCCGCAGCCATCGCGGGCAAGTTTGAGAAGGATGCCGTGGACCTGGTGCACAGCATTGCCACCCCAACCAGTCAGGCGGTGGTCAAGGCCATCACCCGCATCCCGGTGGTGTTTTCCTCCATCAGCGATCCCGTAGGCGCGGGGGTTGTGCCCAAGGACAGCGCCCCCGGCAAGAAGACCGGCTCCAACGTGACGGGTGTCAGCGATATGTGGCCGGTGCTGCTGCAGATGGAGACCTATGCCAAGTTCGTTCCCAAGGCCAAGAAGTGGGGCACGATCTTCAATCCGGCCGAAGCCAACTCCGTCGCCCACGTCAAAGTCATGCGCGAGGCCGCCAGGACCCTGGGTCTGGAACTGGTCGAGGTGAACGTCACCAACAGCAGCGAGGTCGAGCAGGCCGCGGCTTCACTGGTGGGCAAGGTGCAGGCCATCACCATCACGTCGGACAACACCACCGTGGCCAACATTGACGCCATCGCGCGGGTCTGCGACAAGAACAAGATTGCACTGTTTGCAGGCGATGTGGACAGCGTTCCCCGGGGAGCCATTGCCGCGTACGGCATGGACGATTTCCTGGTCGGCTACTCGGCTGGGAAAAAGGCTGTACTGGTGCTCAAGGGCGTCAAGCCGGGCGACATTCCGTGGGGCCCGGTCGAAAAATTCAGTCTGGTCATCAACCTGAAGGCGGCCCGCGCGCAGGGCGTGACGGTGTCGCCCGAACTGTTGAAGAAGGCCGACAAGGTGCTGGAATGATGGTGTGGGAATAGTCCGGTCCATGCGGTCCACCACCACCATCTACGCTGCCGTGGCGACCCTGGTGTTGACCATGGGTGTTGGCACCTATGTCGACATCGCGAATGACGCCATGCATGCCCGCCACCTGGAGATCAACACCGGGCTGGAGCGCATGGTGCGGCTCAACCAGGAACTGGCCAGCATGCTGGTGATCTCGGTGCTGGAGCAAAACACCTTGCGCACCGCCAGCTATGACACGGTCAACGCCGACCTGGAAGTCACCATCAAGTCGGTGGGCTTGCTGACCCGGCAGCAAAACCTGTCCGAGGAAATTTCCGCCCTGAGCGAGGACCACCGCGCGCTGCATGTCACCGAAGAAGCCGCCTTGAAGCTCATGCGCCAGGACCGCTGGCAGGAGGCGCACCAGATGCTGTTTGATGAGGCCTATGTGCTGGCGAAAAAGATTTACGAAATCAATAGCGAGACGGCGGTTGGCGCCCTGACCGGTGAGCTGGCCCGCACTGCGGAACGTTTCGACCAACTCCGTGTGGCGGCACAGGCCATGCGCATTGCCGCGCTGCTGGTGTTGCTGTGGGTGGGCATCATGTTCTCGCGCAGGCTGCGCGCCGAAGTTGCGCTGCAGGCGCACTTGCGCGAGCAGATCGCCGCGTCCAACCTGGCGCTGGAAGAGAAAGTGCAGACGCGTACCGCCGAACTCGAAGCCGCCAATCGCCAGCTCGAAGCCCTGAGCGCCACCGATGGGCTGACCGGTCTGGCCAACCGCCGCAAGTTTGATCAGGAGTGGGAGATGGAGTGGCAGCGGGCTCTGCGCCAGGGATTGCCATTGGCCGTGGCCATGGTGGATGTGGACCAGTTCAAGGCCTATAACGACCATTACGGCCACCAGATGGGCGATCTGTGCCTGAAGATCGTGGCCCAGGCCTTGGGTGGCTCGGCTCAGCGCTCCGGGGAATTGGCGGCCCGCTACGGAGGCGAGGAGTTTGTGGTCATCTTGCCGGGTATCGATGGGATGGAAGCCTACGCGGCCATGGAACGGGTGCGCGTGGCACTGCAGGCGCGGGGCCTGCCCCATGCGAAGGCGGATGTGGCCGGCGTGGTCACCATCAGTGTGGGAGTGGCGTCGCGCGTGCCCCGAGCAGACGAAAGTTCGGCAAGTCTGGTGCAGGAGGCCGATGCGGCCATGTACCGGGCCAAGCACCAGGGACGCAACCAGGTGGTGCTGGCGCAGTAGAGGCACTGCAAGCTAAATTGGCCTGTGGCCCTCGTCAATACTACGTGTATAGCTATTGTTGTTGTAGCAATCAGAACGGATAGTGCCGTGGCGTGGTCTGGATGGTGATCCAGCGCAGCTCGGTGAACTCGGCCACGCCGGCCTTGCCGCCAAAGCGCCCCAGGCCGCTGCCCTTGACCCCGCCAAACGGCATCTGCGCCTCGTCGTGCACGGTGGGGCCGTTGACGTGGCAGATGCCGGAGTCTATGCGCCGGGCCACGTTGAAGGCGCGTGCGATGTCGCCGCCAAACACGGCGGCCGACAGGCCATAGGCGTTGTCGTTGGCGCAGGCCACCGCTTCCTCCACGCCGCTGACGCGCACGATGCACTTGACCGGACCAAAGGTCTCCTCGTGGTAAATCCGCATGGCGGGTGTCACATGGTCCAGCACGGTGGCGGGCATCAGCGTGTTGGTGGCCTTGGCGCCGCACAGCAGCTTGGCGCCCAAGGCCAGTGCGTCGTCGATCAGCGCATTGCAGTGCTCCACCGTGCCCATGCCGATGACGGAACCCAGCACCACGGGCGCGGGCAGGCGCGGGTCGCCCACCGGCAGGGCGCTGGCCTTGGCGGCAAACTGTGTGGCGAATGCGTCGGCGATGGCCTGGTCCACGATGATGCGTTCGGTGGACATGCAGATCTGGCCGCTGTTGGCGAAGCTGCCAAAGGCGGCGGCGTTGACCGCATCCACGATGTTGGCGTCGTCCAGGATCACCAGCGGGGCCTTGCCGCCCAGTTCCAGCACCACGGGCTTGAGGTATTTGGCGCAGGTCATCGCCATGAGCTTGCCGACTTTGGTGGAGCCGGTGAAGTTGACGCGCCGCACCGCCGGGTGCGCCACGATGGCCTCCACCACGGCGCCCGCGTCCGCCGGGGTGTTGGTCAGGTAGTTCAGCACGCCGGGTGGAAAGCCGGCCTCCTGGAAGGCCTCCACGATCAACTGGTGCGTGTGCGGGCAGTTCTCCGAGCCCTTGAAGATGACTGTGTTGCCGCAGGCCAGTGGTGTGGCGATGGCGCGCACGCCCAGGATGATGGGCGCATTCCACGGCGCAATGCCCAGCACCACGCCGGCCGGCTGGCGCAGGCCCATGGCCAGGCTGCCGGGCACGTCGGAGGGGATCACCTCGCCGCTGATCTGGGTTGTGAGTGATGCCGCCTCGCGAATCATGCCGGCTGCCAGGTGCACGTTGAAGCCGGCCCACATCGCCGACGCACCGGTCTCGGCGGCCACCGCCTCAATGAACTGCGGCGTCTTGGCTTCCAGCGCATCGGCCGCCTTCAGCAGCAGCATGCGGCGCTCGCTGGGGCCGGTCTGGCTCCATCCCTTGAAGGCCTCGGCGGCGGCATCGGCCGCCAGCACTGCATCGGCCGGGCTGGCGGCCGGTGCGCGCGTGGCCACGCTGCCATCCAGCGGGTTGCGCCGCTCGAAGGTGGCGCCTTTTTCGGCGCTGACTTTGAGGCCATTGATGAGCATGCTCAGGTCGGACATGGTGGTTCTCCTTGGGAATACATGGCAGAAATTGCGTGAACAGTGGCGGCCAAGTTCGGGTGCCCGCACGGTTCCCATCGTAGAAGAGGGGCTGGCCCGGCGCTTTGCCCAGCGCGCACTTTTCATTTGTCCAATCGTGCACGGGCGCACGGGTTTACCCTCAATCGTGGCCTGCGACAAAATGCGGCACACGGCCCATAATTCGCGCAGCCGCCCTCACCATTGACCAGGAATCCTATGCCCGTTTCCTCCGTCGTCACGACCGACCACGTTGCTCCCCGGGAGCGGGCGCCGGTGTGGCGCGAATGGATCTGGAAGCAGTTTGGCGGTCTGGAGTCGGACCTGTATGGCGATACCACATTCGATGGCCACATGGCCTCCAGCCAGGCCGGGGAGGTGATCCTGACCCGCCTGGAAGCCAACCGCCACCGCGTGGTACGCACGCAGGACATGGCGCGCGCCAGCGAGGGCGCCTACCTCAAGATCGTGGCGCCGATGCGGGGCCGCGCCGGCGTCGCGCAACTCGGCCGCCAGGCCTGGGTCAGCCCCGGCGCCTGGACCATTTATGACACCACCGGTTGCTATGCGGTGGACAACCCCGAGCGCGTGGAGCATCTGATCGTGATGCTGCCCAAGGCCCAGATCATGGAGCGCGGCTTGCACCTGGACACGCTGATGGCGCGTTGCCTGGGTGGCAGCAGCGGCATCGCGCGCGTGGCGCTGACCACCATGCGCAGCACCTACCAGGAGCTGCCCCACATGAGCGCCGACGCGGCGCGCGGCGCTGGCGACCTGATCGCGCAACTGGTGCGGCTGTCGCTGATCGAACTGTCGGGCCAGGAAACGGCGCAGACGCAACGGGAGGTGTTGAAAGACCGCATCCGCGGCTACATCGCGCTGAACCTCGCGGACCCGGCGCTGTCGGTGGAGCGCATTGCGCACGCGCTCAACTGCAGCAAGCGCCATCTGCACAACGCCTTTGCCGGGGACGATGACACCCTGGCCAGCCACATCCTGCGCCTGCGCCTGGAGGCCTGCACGCGTGAGTTGCGCCAAGCCGGCCCCCAGGCGCGTGCCATCACCGACATCGCGCTGTCCTGGGGTTTCAACAACCTGTCCCACTTCAGCCGGGTCTTTCGCGAGCACTCCGGCTGCAGCCCCAGCGAGTACCGGTCCTCGGTTGGCATGGGCGCGCCACGCCTTACCCACTGAACGCTGTGTTCAGCCCGTCCGTGGCTACGCGGTCTTCCAGCGTTTGAGCTTGGGGATGCCGCGAGTCAGCACCCAGGCCAGGGGCTTGATCACGCCTTGCTCCTGCAACTTCTCGACGCAGAAGGCCTGCATCTGTTGGGCCGTGAAGTCGGGCGTGATGAAGGCCCCGTTGGCATAGCAGTAGCTGCAGTATTCGGTGTTGGTGGAGCCGTCCGCATTGCTGCCACCGTGCTTGGGATCCTTGCTCAGCGGCATGCCGCAGCTTTGACAGAATTGGTTCATACGTCCCTCCATGTGGGTGCGGGTTTGGCGGTTGCCCGTCCCTTGCAGCATAGGCAAAGCCCGGCGGGCTGGCCATGCGCCATGTCAACCCGTCTGCGGTTGGATATACTGGATGTATAAACAGTGTTTTGGACTGTTATGCAATGAACCCCTCCGATCCCGACACGGCGCCAGCGTATGCCGAGCTGCACTGCCTGAGCAATTTCAGCTTCCAGCGCGGCGCCTCCCAGCCGGAAGAGCTGGTGGAGCGCGCTGCCGCGTTGGGCTATACAGCGCTGGCCATCACGGACGAATGCTCGGTGGCGGGCGTGGTACGCGCCCATGTGCAGGCCAAGGCGAGTGGGCTCAAGCTGCTGCTGGGCGCCGAGTTTGTCGTGCCGCTGGAATCTACCGCTTGCTTCACGGCCGTGGTGCTGGCGCACAATCTGCGGGGCTGGGGCAATCTGTGCCAGTTCATCACCGCGGCGCGCCGGGCAGCGCCCAAAGGGCAGTACGAACTGGGCTGGCACGGCGCGCACTACCAGGCTTTGTGGACGCAACTCACGGACTGCGAGATTCTGCTGGGGTTTCCGGATGCTATTAATATGGAAGCGGCATACGCAATATCCACGAGGGCTAGAGGCCTGTTTGGCTTGAACGTTTGGCTGATGGCGGAGCTGCGCCTGGGTCTGGACGATGCGCTCTATCGGGTGCGCCTGCAGCAGCTGGCGCAATGCACCGGCCTGCCTCTGGTGGCGGCGGGCAACGTGCGCATGCATGTGCGTTCGCGCAAGCCCCTACACGATGTGCTGACCGCTGTGCGCTTAGGGCTACCGGTGGCGCAGTGTGGCTTTGCCCTGCAGCCCAATGCCGAGCTGCACTTGCGCGCGCGCGCGCGGCTGGCGGCGCTCTACCCGGCGCAGTGGCTGGCCAACACGGTGGTGATTGCCGACAAGTGCAGCTTTGACCTGCAGGAAATCGCCTTCCAGTACCCCATGGAGGCCCTGCTGCCCGGCGCCACGCCGGCGCAGACGCTGCGCCACCACTGCGAGGAGGGTGCCCGCGAACGCTATCCACAGGGCACGCCCGCGGAGGTGCTGCGGACGCTGGAGCACGAACTGGTGCTGATTGCGGATCTGAAGTACGAGATGTATTTCCTGACCGTGTTTGATGTCGTGCGCTTTGCCCGCAGCCAGGACATCCTGTGCCAGGGGCGCGGCTCGGCGGCGAATTCGGTGGTCTGTTACTGCCTGCATGTGACCGAGGTTGATCCCATGAAGGGCCACATGATGTTCGAGCGTTTCGTCTCCCGAGAGCGCAACGAGCCGCCCGACATCGATGTCGACTTCGAGCACCAGCGCCGGGAGGAGGTGATCCAGTACATCTATGCCAAATACGGCCGGGAGCGCGCCGCCATTGCCGCCACTGTCATCAGCTACCGCCCGCGCAGCGCGCTGCGTGACGTGGGTCATGCGCTGGATATTCCCGAGGCGCTGATCGCCGCGCTGTCCAAGGAGCACCCCGGCATGTACGACCGCGAGGTGCTGGTGGAGCGGCTGCAATCTGCTATCGAAAAAGTAGCTGCTGATGCAGGTTCCACGAGGGCTATGACCGAATTTCCTTCAGAACAACGGCTGCAGCAGTGGCTGGCGCTGGCCATCCAGTTGCAGCGCTTTCCGCGCCACATGAGCCAGCACGTGGGCGGCTTTGTGCTGACCCAGGGGCCGCTGACCCGCCTGGTTCCGGTGGAAAACGCCGCCATGCCGGACCGCTCCATCATCCAGTGGGACAAGGACGACCTGGACGCCGTGGGCCTGATGAAGGTCGACGTGCTGGCCCTGGGCATGCTCAGTGCCATCCGCCGTTGCCTGGCCCTGGTCACGCAGTGGCGCGGACTGCTAAAGCCCATGCGCTTGCAGGATGTGCCGCGCGAGGATGCCGCCACCTACGCCATGATCTGCAAGGCCGATACCGTGGGTGTGTTCCAGATCGAGAGCCGGGCGCAGATGAGCATGCTGCCGCGTCTGCAACCGCGGGAGTTTTACGACCTGGTGGTGGAAGTGGCCATCGTGCGGCCCGGGCCTATCCAGGGCGGCATGGTGCACCCGTACCTGAAGGCGCGCAAAAACCCCGAGGCTTACGCCTCGCCCTATCCGGATTTGCGCAAGGCACTGGAGCGCACGCACGGCATCCCCATCTTTCAGGAGCAGGTGATGCAGATCGCGGTGATTGCGGCCGGCTTCACGCCCGGCGAGGCCGACGGCCTGCGCCGCTCCATGGCCGCCTGGAAGCGCCACGGCAACGTCAGCAAATACCACGACCGCCTGGTGGGCGGCATGCTGGAGCGTGGCTACCCGCTGGACTTTGCCGAGGCCATCTTCAAGCAGATGGAGGGCTTTGGCGAATACGGATTCCCCGAGAGCCACGCCGCCAGCTTCGCCATCCTGGTCTACATCAGTTGCTGGCTGAAAAAGCACGAGCCGGCCTGCTTTCTGGCCGCCATGCTCAACAGCCAGCCGCTGGGCTTCTACGGCCCGGCCCAGCTGGTGCAGGACGCGCAGCGCCACGGCGTGGAGGTGCGCGCCGTGGATGTGTCGCACAGTGCGTGGGATTGCACACTGGAGCAATGGGGGTCAGATCCCGATTCAGGACGGCAGCTTATTCGGAGTGCGAAGCCTTCAGCGAAATCGGGCTCTGACCCCCATTGCGGGCGCGAGCCAACCCAGCAGCCCGCTGTGCGTCTAGGCCTGCGCATGGTCAGCGGCCTGCGCCAAGAAGTCGGCGAGCGCATCGCAACCGAGCGGGCTCAAAAACCCTTCACCAGCACCCAGGACCTGGCCCTGCGCTGCGGCCTGGACGAAGGTGACCTCAAAGCCCTGGCCAGTGCCGATGCCCTGCAGTCCCTGTCCGGCCACCGCCGCCAGCAGGTGTGGGACGCCGCCGCCCTGAAACCGGCCCCCGCACTGCTCAAGGGGGTGCCGATTGCAGAAGATGAACTGCTGTTGCCGGCAGCACCCGAGGGTGAGGAGGTGGTGTTTGACTACGCCGCGCTGGGCCTGACCTTGCGTTCCCACCCCTTGCGGCTATTGCGCGAACAACTCTCCAAAAAGAAGTTGCTGACGGCGGCGCAGATGGCCGACTACCCCAGCGGCCGCCTCGTGCGCGCCTGCGGCATCGTCACCATGCGCCAGCGCCCCCAGACCGCCAAGGGCGTGGTGTTTGTGACGCTGGAGGACGAGACCGGCAGCGTCAACGTGATTGTGTGGAAGGCCGTCAAGGAACGCTTTCGCCAGGAGGTCTACCAATCCCGCCTGCTGGCGGTGTACGGTGTGTGGCAGCGCGATGAAGACAGCGGTGGCCAGGTACGCCATGTGATCGCCAAACGCCTGGTGGACCTCACGCCCATGTTGGGGGCGTTGGTCACCACCAGCCGGGATTTCCATTGACGACAGGTCGCCCGCGACCCGCTTTTACCGGAACACCAGCACCGGAATCTTGGTGTGGGTCAGCACCTTGTGGGTTTCACTCCCCATCACCAATGCCTGCATGCCACGGCGGCCGTGGGAGGCCTGGAAGATCACATCACAGCCCTGGGTCTGCGCGGTATTGACGATTTCCTCGTACGGATGTTCGCTCTCGCGGTGCACCAGTTCGCATTCCACGCCGGCTGCGATGGCCGCATCCTTCAGCACTTTCAGGTTGCGCATGGCCAGGGCCTTGGAGTCTTTGGCGTACTGCTCTGCCGTGTCGGCAATCTGCATGCCGTCCATCGCAAAGAAATGGAAAGGCATGGTCACCGTCAGGCCGGTGATGCGGGCGTTGATTTCTCTTGCAAACTTGATGCCATGGGCGATGGCCATATTGGACAGCTCGGAGCCATCGGTCGGGATCAGAATGTGTTTGAACATAGCAACCTCCTGATCGTCGGGGCACCGGGGAGCCGGTACACCGCACGGCGATAGCTTTAGTATCGGAAGACTACAACTTGATTTCAACCCCAAAGTTGAAGCTGCTGCGTCCACTGCGCAGGGTGTTGCTGGCATAGCCGTCGCTGGTCTGGGTCAGCGATTCGTTGTCCACCGGTGCCAGGTTGTTCACCGACACCCGGGCCGAAACCTTGGGACTCATGACCCATTGGGCGAACAGGTCGACACTGCGGCTGCGTGAAACGTCCAGCGCTTGCGAGAGAGACTGTTGCGTGGTGTAACCCGGCGTGAAGGCCAGGCTGCCACCCAGCATCAGGGGCAGGCCGCTGACCCGGTAGTCAAAGCCAAAATTTCCGGACCACGGTTGCTGGCCGTCCAGCCGGTTGTTCGGGCCGGGCAGGGCCTCGACGCTGGACTGGTAGAAGTTGACCGCGCCACGCAGGTTGAGCGGCAGTTTGGGGTCAAACAAACCAGGCACCAACTCGCCTGCCCGGCCCTTGACTTCCAGCTCCAGACCGCGGGTCATGGCCTTGGAGAAGTTGACGGGCTGCGACACCCAGCGCGGCACACCGGACCAGGCGACGCTTTGCAAACTGGTCACACTGCGAATCAGGTCGTCGACCTTGCGGTAAAACACCCCCACGCTGATCAGGCCACCTGCGGCCAAGTATTTCTCGAACGCGATGTCCAGGCCCGTGGCCAGCTCGGGCAGCAAGGCGGGGTTGCCCATGCGGTCGGGAGACAGCTCGGTATTGGTCTTGCTGGTGTCGGCGAACTGGCTGCTGAGGTAGGGGCGCGCCATCAGGGCCGACAAGTCCGGTGCCTTGTAGCTGCGGGTGACGCTGGCCCGAATCAGGTCGCGTCCCGCCGCGTCGAGCTTGTAGTTCAGGTGCACCATGGGCGTGACCACGTTGCTGGTGTTGCTCAAGGGGTTTGCGATGCCGTCGCTCTCGCTGGCGATCTGTTCGGAGCGCACACCCAGATAGGTGGACCACTGTTTGTTGATCTCCCACTCGTCCTGGACAAACAGTGCGCGCCGTGCAATCTTGGCGGCGAACGGTTGTCCCTCAAAATCCGCCAGCAGCGGTACGCCCTGCTGGGTGATGGCACGCTTTTCGTCGCGCTGGCGCCATTCCAGGTCCCAGCCGACGGTCAGGCTGTGTTCCGCATTCAGCAACCGGCTGTAGTTGCCCGCTTGCGTCAGGCTCAGGTCCGCGTTGTCGGCAATGATGCGCCGTTGCGGCTGTACCAGCCCCGCACTCTGCCCGTCAAAACTGCCTTTGGAGGCCGACAGGCCGGCCTTGAGCTCGATGCGTTCGGCGCCACTCAAGTGGTTGACCCATTGCAGGTTGCTGCGCACGCTTTGCCAGCCACCGCGGTATTCGCCATCGTCTTCCAGGCTCGGGTTGCCCGAGAGCACCTGGTTCTGGTAGCTGGCCTGGTTGTTCCAGATGCCCTTTTGCACAAAGCTTTGCCAGGTCAGCGTTTCGTCGTCGCTGATCCGCCAGTTCAGGCGCGGGCCGATGTTGATGCCATGGCCAAACGACAGGGATTCACCCTGTTGCCGCGACAGGGACGCCAGGCCATCCAGCCCCGGTGCGCTGCGCCAGGCGACAGTGTCGTTGCGGTTGCGCCATTGAAACAGCGAGACCGGCAACGACAATGAAAACCCGTCCCACTTTTCTCCCAAAGTCCAGCTGCCCGACACGGTGGGGCGGTCCACGCTGTAGCCCATGCCCACACGCAAATCCCGCTGCGAAACCTTGGGTGCGTCCTTCAAAATGATGTTGATGGCACCCGCCACGGCCTGCGCGCTCTGGTTGGCGGTCGGGCCTTTGGTGACCTCAATGCGCTCCACCTGGGCCGGGTCCAGCTGGTCCAGCGCAAAGCCGGGGGGAGCCGGGTCGCCATTGATCAGAATCAGCGTGTAGCCCGAACCCAGGCCCCGCATGCGCGGCGCGTTGCCTTGCATGGTGATGCCCGGGAGGCGCTTGAGCACGTCAGCCACATTGTTGTCGCCGTATTTGTCCAGCTCCTCGCGGCCGTAGATTTGCTTGGCGATTTGCGACCGCCGCCGCAGGTCGTTGTCGCTGGCCTGCTTGCCCAGAATCTCGACGCGCTCCAGCTTGCCGCCGGGCGCGCGCGGTGCGGGTTCACCGGTGCCGCCTGGCACCTCTTGCGCCGAGGCCGACGCTGCTGAGAGACCCACGAGGGCTACGGTGCACGCATAGGTGCTGAAATACTGCTTCAAAGGTCACTCCAGAATGGATACGGACGGCGGAACCGCATGGCGGCGCGCAAAGGCTAGGGATCGATTGTCATGGATTGGCTGACAATCGGCCCATGCAGTCCCCATTTCACTTTTTCCGCACCCTCATTTTCGCCTTGGTGGTGCCCACGCTGGCGGTGTTTGCGCATGCACAGGGCTGGCCCACCGCCAAGCCGATACGGCTGGTCGTTGCCTACCCACCCGGGGGTGTGAGCGACACCGTGGCGCGCTTGCTGGCCGAGCGGCTGGCCGTGCAACTGGCCACCCCGGTGCTGGTGGAGAACCGCGCGGGGGCCAGCGGCAGCATAGGGCTGGACGCGGTGGCCAAGGCGGCGCCCGATGGCCATACGCTAGGCTTTGCCGCGATCAGTCCGCTAACGCTGAGCCCGCACCTGGGCACACCACCGTTTGACCCGCTGAAGGATCTCACCCCGGTTGCCAGCGTCATGGTTTCACCTGTGCTGTTGCTGGCAACGTCCGCCACCCGCGCCAAGGATTTGCGCGAACTGCTGCTGGACGCACGTGCCCGCCCCGGCGCTGTGCGCTGGGCCACGTCGGGTGTTGCGTCGATAGGGCACATCATGCTGGCCCAACTCGCCGCGACGGCCAAGCTGGACATCACCCACATTCCGTACAAGGGTGGTGGCCAGCAGATCACCGATGCCCTGGGTGGACAGTTCGAGCTGCTGTCCGTCAACGCCGGTCCCACCATCGCGCAGCACATCCGGGCGGGCAAGCTGCGCCCGTTGGCGGTGGGTGCGCCCGCGCGGCTGGATGTGTGGCCGCAGGTTCCCACGCTGTCCGAGCTGGGCTTTGCGTCGGCCAATCTGATGTCGGTGTTCGGCGTGTTTGCACCGGCCGGGGTGCCGGGCCCGGTGCTGGAACGGCTGAACGTGGAAGTCAACAAAGCACTGGCCTTGCCCGCGCTACGCGAGCGCCTGATCAGCAGCGAAAACGTGCCCACCGGTGGCAGCGCGGCGGATTTTGCACGCCAGATTGCTGCCGAATTCCAGAGCAACGCGCGCATCATCAAGGCTGCCGGTATCAAAGGTGAATAGTATTTTTGAGGGATTCGCGTAAGAGATGGTGCCGGTGCCGGGTTTAAGGTCTATATGCAAGCCGCCACCATTGCCTCCCACCGCTTCGGTTACACCGAAACCAGTCTGCGTGCGCTACAGCCGGACCCACGGGGTTGGGTGCTGGACCAGTTCCGCCAGCCTGCAGCCATGGATGTGACGGGTTTGGTTGACAGCGTGGCTGCGATGGAGCTGACCCGCGAGGTGCTCAAGGGCGCCTTGCAGGCCAAACCCGATGCGGATGGCAAAAAGCCGCAAGATGCGCTGGGGCCGGCAACACCGTCGCGCCTGGAGCTGCGCAAGACCAACATGAAAGGCCTGCAGCGGCGCTGGCAGCACATTGTGGCCACGCCCACCCCGGTGGCCGAGCGCTGGGTGCAGTTCTGGGCCAACCATTTCTGTGTCGCGGCCACCAAGGGCAGCATGCTGGCGCTGGTGTGGCCGCATGAATACGAGGCCATTCGCCCCAACGCCTTTACCGATTTCAAGACCCTGTTGCGCGCCGCCGTGCTCCATCCGGCCATGCTGCTCTACCTGGACAACGCCCAGTCCATCGGCCCGGATTCGCTGGGCGGCCAGCGCCGTAGAAAGGGCCTGAACGAGAACCTGGCGCGTGAATTGCTGGAGCTGCACACGCTGGGCGTGAACGCTGGCTACACCCAGGAGGATGTGACCCAGACGGCCCGGCTGCTGACAGGCTGGACCGTGGGGCCGCAAACAGCGGGCAGGGTCGCATTCGTCCCCGTGATCCACGAGCCAGGCAGCAAGACCATACTCGGCAAACGCTATGCGGAAGGGCCCCAGGCCTTGGACCAGTTGCTGGGCGACTTGAGCGTGCATCCGGCCTGTGCCCGCTTTGTGGCGACCAAGCTGGTGAGGCACTTCGTGACGGACGAGCCGCCTGCGGCCTTGGTAGACGCTGTGGCGCTGCGCTTCCGTGACAGCGGTGGCGATATGCAAGCCCTGGCCCGCGCGCTGTTTGGCCACGACCTGGCCTGGAGCCCGCACCATGCACCCAAGTTCAAGCGTCCGGAAGACCTGGTGTTGTCGGCACACCGTATGCTCAAGATGCCGGTGGCGTTTGCGGAGCAAACGGTGCGGACCTTGCAAGACATGGGACAGGCGGTCGGCCGGGCTCCGTCGCCCCAGGGTTGGCCGGATCGCACGGAAGACTGGCTGTCACCCGATGCCTTGCTGAAGCGGGTGCAGTGGGCGGACCGCTTTGGTTCTGCCAACAGCGATGCTGCCGATGCGCGGGCCCTCTCAAGCCTGGCCTGGGGCGAAGACCTGAGCGATACGACGCGCAAGCATATCGAGCGCGCCGAAAGCAGCGCGCAGGCCTTGGCCTTGGCTCTGGCAAGCCCCGAATTTCAACGGAGATAGGCAGCATGACCACACCCTTAAGCCGCCGCGCCGCACTGCATTGGTTGGGTGCGGCCGCCACAGCATCGGCCCTGCTGCCCGCACGCCTGGCACTGGCTGCGCCGTCCCGTTCGCAGGATCCGCAGGGACCGCGTTTGGTGGTGGTGCTGTTGCGCGGTGCACTGGACGGGCTGGCCGCTGTGCCCGCCCATGGGGACGCGGCGTGGTCCGCGCTGCGGGGTGATGCCGATGCCAGTGCCGCGGCTGCCAAGGGCGTGCCCGTGCCCGCCGCATTGCGTCTGGATGGCAGCTTCGGCCTGCACCCGTCGCTGGTCCATTTGCACGCCTGGTACGGACAAAACGAGTTGCTGGTGGTGCATGCCACGGCGAGCCCTTACCGCGAACGCTCCCACTTCGATGCGCAGCAGTTGCTGGAGAGTGGCGGCGACAAGCCCTTTGCGCTGAATACCGGCTGGCTGGGGCGTGCGCTGCAGACCGCGGGGCAGCCTGCGATTGCCCTTGCCGCCGCCATGCCGTTGGCGCTGCGCGGCGCCGATGGCGCCAGCACCTGGACGCCGGACCGGCGCCAGGACGCCGACCCGGACCTGATGGCACGCGTTGGCCAGATGTACCGTGACGACCCGCAACTGGCAGCCGCCTTTGAACAGGCCATGGGCCAGCAGGACATGGCCATGGGCGCCGACGGGGGCGCCGGATTTTCCGGGATGGCGAAGCAGGCCGGAAGCTTTTTGGCCGACCCCAAAGGCCCGCGCGTTGCCTGGCTGGAGGCCGGTGGCTGGGACACGCACACCAACCAGTCCGCGCGGCTGACGCGCTTGCTGACCGGTCTGGATGACGGACTGGCTGCCTTGCGCGCGGGCCTGGGCGCCCAATGGGCTAACACCACCGTGCTGGTCATAACCGAGTTTGGCCGATCCGCCACCTATAACGGCACTGGTGGCACCGACCACGGTACCGCTGGCGTGGCGTTTCTGGCGGGCGGCAATGTGGCCGGTGGCAAGGTACTGACCGACTGGCCGGGCCTGGCCAAGGGGCAGTTGCTGGACGGCCGCGACCTGAGGCCGACGATGGACCTGCGCAGCGTCATCGCGCCGGTGGTGCAACACCAGTTTGCACTCAGCACCGCGCAACTGCAGTCCGTCGTGTTGCCAGGGGTTGGTAAGCCGGCGTTGAATTTTTGGCACACATGAACAAACACACAATACTTTCGGCAGTACTGCTGGCGCTGCTCGCGCTGTGCGGCGGCGCCGCCCGTGCGCAATCGGTCGCCGTGCCAGACCCCAAGGAATGGGCGGCACTCAGTCCCGAGCAGCAAAGCCAGCGCCGCGCCGACATTCGCCGCCAGCTGGCGCAGGCCAGCCCCGAGGAGCGCGCGGCGTTTCGCCGGGACCTGCGAGAGCGCCTGCAGGGCATGAACCCACAGGAGCGCCGGGCACTGGCCGAAAAGACGCGGGAAACCTGGCACGCCATGAGCCCCGAGCAGCGTGAAAAATTCAAGGCAGAACGCCGCGAGACGTTCAAGGGATTGCCCCCTGAAGAACGCAAGAATCTGCTGGAACAGCGGCGGGCCATGCTGGAGAAACTCAGCCCGGAAGAACGCGCGGCCTTGCGCGAAAAACTTCCCAAACGCTAAGCTGTGGCTATGACCGACACCAGCACCACCCGATCGTCTGCGGGATTTGTGGGCCAGTGGAGCGGTCGCCTGGTGCGGGCGCTGGAGTTTGGCACGACGGGGCGCCCGGCCGGTGGTGACTGGACGCTGTGGCATAAGGCCTGCGCTGGCCATGCGCCCAGTGCCACGGAGTTGGTGCGGACCCTGACGCCGCAGGCGTACGGGCTGGCACTGCAAATGCTGCGCCAGACCGAGGACGCGCAGGATGTCGTGCAAGAGGCCTTTCTGCGCCTTTGGAGCAGCCAGCCCAGTGATGCCATGGGTGCGCAACTGGCGACTTACTTCCACACGATCGTTCTGAACCGTTGCAGGACCCATCTGACCCGGCGCCGGGAGTTTTTCACCGAAGACGATGCGCTGCAGCAGCTGGCGGAAGACCAGCAGCGCGCTGACGCATCGCATGACAGCGAACTGCCGCGTGTCAGTGCCGGGCAACTGCAGCAGGCCATGGCGGGCCTGCGACCCCGCCAGCGCATGGCCTTGGGCATGTGGGCCTATGCCGATGCGGACGTGGCGGATATTGCCCGGGCATTTGACATCGAAGCCAACGCGGCGCACCAGTTGCTGCACCGCGCGAAGCTGGCGCTGCGAGCCGCTCTTTCTGGAGTTTCACCATGAACAGCAAACAAACCCCAACGCGTGGCACCGATGCGCAATTGCGCCAGACGCTGCAAGCGTCGTTGGCCCAATCCCCGGCCGATGGCCTGAACGATTTGCAGGCCCGTGTCATGGCGCAGTGGACCTTGCGCGCCGCCACGGCGGACCCCGTGGTGGGTGGGGCCGGTGGCATTTTGCAGCTGGGCCTGCACTCCGTGCGGGTGCAAGTGGTGGTGTTGGCCCTGGTCATGGTGGCGGTGCTCGGCTGGCAGTCTTTGCATAACCACGCTGACACATCGCTGGACGATCTGCTGGAGCCTGACGTTCTGGCGCTGATGGCGCTGGGCGAGTTATGACGGGTCACCAATGGCCACGCGGGTGAGCGTGGCCTGCGCCTGCAGCCAGTCGCAAAACGCCACAATCTCCGGGCGCGCAACGGCGCGGGGGCCGACCAGCAGCCAATAAACCATAGGCGACTCCAGCCGCATGCGGGGCAGGATTTCGACCAGGTCCCCACTGGCCAGGCTGTCCGCCACCAGCGGCATGCGGGCCAGGGCCAGGCCCTGGCCCGTCAACGCGGCCTGGGCAATCTGGTGTGCGTAGTTGAAATACAGCCAGCGTTTGGGCTCCAGGATTTTGAAATTATGGGTGTCGAGCCAGCGCCGCCAGGTCAACCACTCCAGGTTTTGTGTGCGGTGCGAATCGCTGGCTTCGATCAGGCCGAAGTGCACCAGGTCTGCCCCCTTCTTCAAGGGGTGTCCACTCTTGAGCAGCCACGGGCTGGCCACGGGGGTGAGCTGTTCACCAAACAGCCGGATCGCCTGGGGTGGCACCTGGGCCGGGCGGGCGTAACGCAGTGCCACGTCCACGTCGGCCGTTTCCATGTCCACGGGCACATCGCTGGCATCGATGCGGATGTCGATGTCCGGATGGGCACTCTGAAAGTCTTCGAGGCGCGGAATCAGCCACATCGACGCAAACGAGGCCCAGGTGCTGATGGTCACGCTCTTGCGGCCGGCGCTGCGCCGGATCAGCCGCACCGTGCTGTCCATGTGCTCCAGCGACGGCAGCACCGCGCGCAGCAACTGGGCACCGGCAGCGGTCAGTTCCACAGCGCGGGTATGGCGCAGGAACAGGGGTACACCAACCTCTTCCTCCATGGCCTGGATCTGGCGGCTGACCGCGCTTTGGGTGAGCGAGAGCTCCTCGGCCGCGGCACGAAAGTTCAGGTGCCGGGCCACGGCCTCGAACGCGCGCAAATGGCCCACGGCGATGGGCCGGGTGCGCAGGTGGTTTTCGGAATGTTGCATGGCGCGGTGCGATGAAGCTTGGTTGATTGATGCGAAAATGGAATGAATAGCTTATCCCGATTTCATTGGACGATCAAGGGTTATCCCGCGATCATTCAGGCATCAAACGCAACAAAGGAGCGCACCATGTCAAGCAGCAATTTCCTGGAATTCCAAACTTCTCACAGCCAGGACAGCGTCCCCGGTTTCTGGAAGTTGGCCGCCGGGCGGGCGCTGAGCCTGCAGCCGCGCCAGCCGGGATGGTTGCGGGTTGCGCAAGGCCAGGTCTGGGTGACGCTGGGCGCTCGGCACCAGGGTGCAGGCAACGAGCTGGGCGATTTCTTCTTGCACGCGGGCGAGCAATTGGCCGTCCGTCCGGGCCAGCACCTGGTGCTGGAACCCTTTGAACGTGCGCAGCAGCAAGCGGTGTTTTTTGAGTGGACGCCTAGCCTTGAAGCCGAGCAGGCACCAGCTGTCCAGAATGCAGAGGCCGTGACTCTGCCACTGCGGGATCTGGGCATGGCGCTGGGCCTGGTGGGGTCGGCTCTGGGGCATCTGGGCTTGGGCCTGTTGGCCTATGGCCGGCAAGTGGTGTCGGGTCGGCCGGTGGTGCAGGCACCGCACTGCAGTTAACCGAGACTGTTCAGGGTAGGTATTGCAGTTATTTCTTTCGGTGCGGGTTTGGCGGGGCCGTCGAAGGGACACCCGGCCCACCGACCTTGCGGTCCGTGATGTTGATTGCTACAAAATGCATAGCTACTTAATCATATTCCACGGGGGCTAGCGGCCCGTTTATCTTGCAACCTCTCCCCAACACTGCACCCCAACACCTCGCCCCCAAGGCGGGTGGCGTGGCGGGCGGGCGCAGGCCGCACTTGCGGTTGCTACAGAACAGGCGAGTCAACCAAAGTGTTGACGCAACAATTCTGGCAAACCGCCATGTTCGCCCGCGACGCGAGCCGGAGAACGCCTGCCACGCCGCCCGCCGTGCGCAGTCGTTTCGTGCGCCACAAAATCCCGGATTAAGGCCACACCGGCGCATGGGTGCCGGGTGGGACCGATGGACGGCTCCACCCAGCGGGCGTGCGCGACAACTGCGGCGTGGGGCGCACTGCCACCAGTTGGCCAAAGCCAGATGCATAGGTCTCCAGAAAAGCCTGCCGGTCCGGTGCAGTTCGCGCAAAGCCCGACGGCACCCGCCCCAGGCCACGCAACCAGTGGGCCGTTTGCGCCAGCGACACGCGCACATGCCAGCTCCCACCCTCCTGCAATTGCCGCACCTTGGCGGCGGCCGTGGCAAAGGCCATCAGGTAACCGCTGGCGTGGTCCAGGATTTGCATGGGCAGGGCCTGGGGCTTCTCAGCCCCAGCCGCCTCGGCTTCCGCCAGATTGAATCCGGTGGCGGTTTGCACCAGGGAATCAAAACCGCGTCGCTGGGCCCACGGGCCCTGTTCTCCATACGCCGACAGCGACACCACGACAATGCCCGGCCGCCGCGCGGCCAGCGCCTGGGGGCCGTAACCCAAGGCCTCCAGGCCACCCGGGCGGTATCCCTGTACGAAGACATCCGCTTTGGAGACCAGCGCATCCATGGCACGTCGGTCGTCCTGTGCGTGCAGATCCAGGTGGCACGACAGTTTGCCGCGGCTGGTCTCGGCAATCAGGCCGATGTTGGGCAAGTGCGGAGAGTTAACCAGCAGCACGTCAGCACCCAACGCGGCCAGGGACCGACCCGCCACCGGGCCGGCCACGATACGGGTAAGGTCCAGTACGCGCAGGCCCGTCAACGGAAGCTGGTCGGCTCGCAGCTCGGGCAATGCCAGCGGCGGGGCGTCCCCTATGCGTTCCAGTGTCAGCAACGGCTGTGCCGCCACCGCCTGGGCGTGGGGATGCATATCCCATTCTGCAAAGCTGCGCAGCGCCGCGACGACCAGGCCGCGCTCGGCCGCCGCCTGCTCGAAGTCCAACGCCTTCCAACTGCGCAGCGCACGCTGCGCATCCTCGCGTTGCGCGGTTGCGGGGACTAGCCCCAGCAGGGCCAGCGCGCCATCGCGGTGGTGGGAAAAATTGGCATGCACCCGCACCCAGCCATCGGCACAGGCATACAGGCCCGAGAACGGATCCCACAGGTCGGGCACCTGCCCGTTCACGCTGAACCAGCCTTCGCACTCCAGTGCTGCGTGTGCCATGTCAACGCCCACGCGCTGGCGGTGTTGCCCCCGTGCATGGCCCAGCTCGCAAGCCGCCAATGCCGCGGCCGCAATACTGGTTTGAGCCGCCGTGCCAACGGCAAACGACGACGGCAAGACGGGGTCTGCGCCGGACAAATCCACACAGTCCAAGGCCTGTGGTGACAGCCCGCCCAGGGACCAAATGTGGGAAAGGATGGTGTTGGCGTCCATGGCAGCTATTATCCCGGCGATCCCAACTGAAAGCATGCACCATGGCGCACCCCGCACAGGCTGACCTCTACCCCACGCCCTATGAACGCGGCAACCAGAACCAGACCACGCAGTGGAAAGAATGCGTTGCCTTCTATGAACGGCTTGCCGCGGACTTCCCCCGCGTACTGCACTTCTTCACTATCGGCGTGGCGGACAACGGTCTGCCGCTGCACGCCGGGGTTGTCAGCAGCGATGGAATTTTCGACCGTGCGCAGATCAAGGCTGCTGGCCGGCCGGTATTCTTCAACAACAACGGCATCCATCCCGGCGAGCCCGAGGGCATTGACGCCTGCATGGCGCTGGTGCGGGACTTTTGCACCCAGCCTGAACGATTGGCGGCGCTGGGCAACACCGTGTTTCTGTTCATCCCGGTCTACAACGTCGACGGTTGCCTGAACCGCCAGTCCACATCGCGCGTCAACCAGCTAGGCCCTGAGCAGTTTGGCTTTCGCGCCAATGGGCGCAACCTGGACCTGAACCGCGACTTCATCAAATGCGACAGCCTGGCGGCACAGGCCTTCAATGCTTTTTTCACCGCCTGGGACCCGGATGTGATGGTCGACACGCACACATCGAACGGTGCGGACTACCAGTACACGATGACCCTGATCAACACCCAGACCGACAAGCTGGGCGGCGCGCTGGGCGGGTTTTTGCGCGACACCATGCTGCCGGGCATCTACCGTGCCATGGCAGAACGGGGCTGGCCTACCTGCCCGTATGTGAATCCCATACGAGCCACACCGGACGACGGCATCGAGGACTTTCTGGAGGTGCCCCGTTTCTCCACCGGCTATGCGGCCCTGCACCACTGCATAGGCTTCATGCCCGAGACGCACATGCTCAAACCGTTTGCGGACCGCTATGCGTCGATGCGCACGCTGGTCGAGGTGGTGCTGGCGTTCACGGTTGTATACGCGGCGCAGATCCAAGCCTTGCGCCATGCAGCGCGCCAGGCCGCCAGTGCGCAGCGCCGCTGGCCGGTGCTGTGGGCGCCTGACACCGAGCGACCCTCGGCGTTCAGGTTCAAAGGCTATGCGGCGGTCTATCGTCCCAGTGTGCTGGGGGACTACAGCCGCCTGGCCTATGACCGCAGCCAGCCGTGGGAGCGCGACATCCCCTGGTACAACCGCTGTGTAGCGGCGTTGGAGGTCGACACGCCGAAGTGGTATTTGATTCCCCAAGCCTGGCGCGAGGTCATTGACCGTTTGCAATGCAATGGGGTGGTGGTGCAGCGGCTGGCGTCTGACCAGACGCTGCAGGCGCAGGTCTACCGCATTGGCAACGTCGTGTCGCGCGCGCAGGCCTATGAAGGCCACCTGTTCCATGACGTGGCGGAGGTCAGCCAGCATGCCGAAAGTGTGCAGGCTCGCGCGGGCGACGCCGTCGTGGATCTGGCCCAGCCCAACGCCCGGTACGCCGTCGAAACCCTGGAGCCGCAAGCGCACGACAGCTTTTTCCGCTGGGGGTTTTTCAATAGCGTCCTGGAAAAGAAGGAAGCGTATTCCGACTATGTGTTCGAAGACACAGCGCTGGAGATGCTGCAGGCAGAGCCCGAACTGCGCGCGCGTTTTGAGGCATGGAAGCAGGCGTTCCCCGCGCGGGCCGCCAAGCAGGAGGATGTGCTGGATTTTATTTTCTCCCATGGCCAACGCTTCCACGAGCCCGAGTGGCGCCGCTATCCCGTGGTGGGATTGTCCGAAGTCAAACTCGGAGGGGACGGCAGGGAGTAGCATGCAGATATTGCAGTTGGTCCTACCTGGAGAATTACCATGGCTAAGAAAATTCCCGCACCCCCTGTGGTTGAGGAAGCGCCAGATGTTGGAGAGGAAGAGTTGACCGAAGTTGACATGGGCTCCGTCATCCTGCGGCCCGACGGATACCACTGGCAGGGCCCCGATGGAAAGCAGGAGTTCGGACCCTTTGAAACGCTGGAAGCGGCCTTGGCCGACATGGGCGCCGTCGATGAGGAAACCTCGGAGCCCGGCGAGTCGTTGCAGGAGGCGGAAGACGAAATCGGAATAGCCGACTGGGTCGACCCCGACACCGGTGAACTGGCCGAAGGACAGTCCTCGCCGCGGTTTCACGACGAGTGAGAAGCTATTTGGCGGCCGGACGCCCGCAGTCGCTGTCCTTTCCCGGTCCGGGGTCCACCAGCGGAATCAGCGCGAGTGCGGGATTGACCAGGCCAAGGGTCAGGGCCCCCAGCGCCCGTACCGCCACGCGGCCCTTGTCCACACCCACGACAGGCTGGTCAAAGCTGCCACGGATGTAAATCGGACTGCGCAGCGCCAGCGGGCTGGTGTTCTTGGTTTTTTGGTTGAGCGTGAGTGCCAGTGTTTCCTGCGCCAGGTCGATCTGGCCGCTGCCGATCAACGTGGTGACCGCCGTGTCGAAAACCAGCGTGTCGGCCAGCATGATGCCGTTGCGGACTGAAAAACGCGCCTGGCCGCAGCGCAACGCGACCCGCTTGTCGCCCGTCATCGTCAGTCCCATGATTTCCCACAGATGCAAACCGGCCTTTTCCATCATCAGCTGGCTGACTTCCCCATGGGCAATGTCCAGTTTCGCCTGGCCGTTGCCGGTGGCCAGCATGCCGGCGATGGAGTTGCCACTGCCAGACAGGTTGAAGGTGCCGTTGATTTCGCCGATGGTGGCCTGGTTCAACACCAAATTCGGAAACAGACCGGACAGCAAGACCTTGCGCACCTCGGCCTGGGCTTTGGCTTTGATGGGCTGGCTGCTACCGTCCAGCGACACCTGTGCCCGCACATGGCCGCCGGCCACGCCAACGTCGAGTGGGTCCAGCGTCAGAACGGCGTCGCGCAGCAGGATGTGCACGGACAGATCGTTCAAAGGCAGTGCCGTCGCACGGCGAAGGTGTTGGGCCTTTAGGCGCACGTCCGCATCCATGCTGGTCCAGCGGTCGGTCTTGAACGCCACATCGGGCAGCACTTTCTTTTGCCGGGTTGCCGCAACCGGTGTCGGGGCGCTGCTGGCGCTGCGCACACCAATGGCCGGTGCCAGGTCGCCGAGGTCGAGCATCTTTGACGCCAGTTCGGCAGTCAGTGCGGGGCGTTTGCCTCCCGTGACCACTTGGGCCATGCCCGCGATATCACTATTGCCTATGCGTCCGGTCAATGCTTCGTAACTCCAGCGCTCGCCACTGTGCACCAGTTGCCCCCGCAGAGCGTAAGGATGGGTTGCCGGCGCCGGGATACCAAACAAGGGGTACAGCTGTTCCAGACTGTCGCCGCGCACTGCGACGTTCATGTTGACGGCCGAGCGGCTGACCAGTCCGGTGACGGTGCCCAGCGCCTGGATGCGGGTGCGACCGATCGTGGTGTCAATGTCCAGCGGGTAGGGTGTACTTTCATCGCGCAGTGCCAGAACCGGCCCTCCCGTTCCCTTGGCCTCGAGTGACAAGCCCCGGAAATGCCCTTTGGCGCGAAACGTGGTGCCCGGCGTGTCTGCGAGGGTCGAAATCTCGACGCGAATGTGTGTCTTGGCCGCAAGGTCGTCAAATCCCAGTACGCCCTGGTCTAGCGTCAACTGGCCCAGGCGGATGCGGGCGGCTTCATCGGTCTGGTGAACGTCGAGCAGCCAGTTTTTTTGGCCTTGGGCGGTTTGCTCCAGAAAGACGACGGGCCTGAGCAGGTGCACTGTGGGGAACAGGAGATTGCCTTGCAGCACCTGCCGCAGGTCGAGGGTGATGTCGACCGCGTCGGCGGTCACCATCTGCGGTTCCTGTGCCCAGGGCGGATTGGCAAAGGCTACGGCGTCCGCTTGAATCCGTGGCCAGGGCCAGCCCAGGTGCAGTGACAAATTTCCGTTGATCGCCAGGACGCGGCCGGTCTTTTGCTCGGCCCAGTGCTCGATGGGGCCACGCAACCAGTTCCAGCCGAAGAGGGCCAGCACCAGCGTCATCACTACGAAGGGCGTGGCCAGCGTTGCGGCGATCCAGAGGAAAATGCGGTTCCGCGTCATGGCACCATTGTCCCGGGCTGTGGCCCCGGCTTCTGTACGCCGACGTACAGAAGCGCGTGGGCTTTTCGTCTAGTCTTTGGTATCACACCAAGGACATTTCCATGAACACTTCTCACTTTGCCATTCACCGCTGCGTGCTGACCTTTGTCGGCGCGCTGATTGCTGCAGGCACCGCGCTGGCGGCACCGCCCAACTCCGCAGCCGACGCGCAGGCACGTTACCGGCAGGAGATGGCTTTCTGCGACAGCGGGCAGTCCAGCCAATCCTTGGACACCTGTCGCACCGAGGCCCGCAATGCCTATGCCGAAGCCCGGCGCGGTGGCTTGAACGATGCGCCGGACCAGTACACGCGTAACGCGGTACAGCGCTGCTCAGAGTTCAAGGGCGATGAGCGCAGCGCCTGCGATGCGCGGGTGCTCAACCCCTCGCGCATCGAGGGGAGCGTCGGAGCCGGTGGCATTCTGCGCGAGAGCACGGTTACGGTTCCAGTCCCGCCCCAATGAACTGAAAGCGCGGTCATACCCCGCAGAAAGTCGTAGACTCTGCTGAACCGCTGGCCGGCGGCTGTTTCACGAGAGGAATGGGTACTTCTATGCGCACGCAACGCTTCGTCATTTCGTTTGCCGCCGTCACGCTCGTTCTGTTGATGGCGGGCTGCATGGAGACGGCCCCCAAGGCCCCCGCGGAGTCGCAACCTGCGGCCACATCAGGAGCCCCGGCGTTCGGCAATCCGTCGCCGACGGCGGGCAGTTCCACGTCGGCCAAGGCCAATGCGGCCGCCGATGCCGCCGCGTACAAGGAAGTCGAATACAAGAACATCAAGAAGAAAGGGCCAGCCCTGATCGTGATTCCCGGTGACATCAAGAGCGCCCACGCCACGTTCACGCAGAAGTTCTCACCCAACAATATTGCCGACTTTGGCGAGCTGGAGCTGTCGCAGGCCAACTTCACGGTGCTGGAGCGTGCCAACCTGGGTCATTTGCTGAACGAAATCACGTTGGCCTACAACCTGGGCAATGTGGCGGCGGCCCGCAAGACCATGCAGGTCGGCAAGCTCAAGACCACCAAATGGATCGTCAAGTTCGACATCCTCAAGGCCGAGCAGATTGCGTCGAATACCAAGGGCTTTGACGGGCGCGCCATTGGCGGCCTGATCAGCAACTTCTCGGGTAGCCGGGCCGGATCGGCGACCGGGCAGGTGGTGGGCTCGGTGCAGACCGGCGAGGCAAGCGGTGTCTGGCTGGTGGGCATGCGCTACAAGATCATGAACGCCAATACCACCGAGCAGGTTGCACAGGGCTACAAGGAGCTCAAGATGGAGGTTGGTGCTACCAGCTCCAGTGTGATGGGGATTTCTGAGAGCGCCAAGGGCGGCGTGGGGCTGGACACCATGGTGCAGCGCCTGGTCCAGACGGCCGTGTGGGACATTGACGCCAAGTACAAGTAGGTCAGTGGCGCCGCCGGGAATTATTTGATTTTGTTGGTCGCACCGTAGCGCCGTGCGATGGCGTCTATCTTTCCGTCGCGCCGCAGCTTGTGGACGGCGTCCTGCAATTTGGTGGCCAGCGCAGGGTCCGACTCAAGATTGAGCGCAAAGTAGTAGGCGCCCTCGTCGCTGAGTTTCATGCGTTTGACAAGCGCAGTGTAAGCTAGCGCAGTTTGCCGCAAGTTCCATTGCATGGCGACCTCCGTGTCCACCATGGCATCGACCCGGTGGGATTCCAGCAGCCGCAGCACGTCGGCATTGGAGCTTTGCGGAACCAGTGCCGACTGCGGAACACCGGCCGCGATCAGGTCCGTGGCGGCCGCCTCATCGCGCACCACACCGATCGGGTGTTGCGCCAGTTCCGAAAAGTCGTGGATATCCTTCTCCAGCTCCTGGCGCACATACACCCAGGTGGTTCGCGGCAAGATCGGCCCTATCCAGATGAATTCCTGCTCACGCGAGGGCTTGCGCGCCGTGGTGTAGACCACGGTGTTGGGCGTGCGGCCGGCGGTCTTGTAGGCGCGGGCCCAGGGGACCATGTGAATCTCGCAGTCCAGCTTGGCGATGGCGCACGCGGCGCGCAGGACGTCGGTGGCGATACCCTTGATCTCGCCGCCCTCCGAATAGTTGTACGGCGGCCATTCCTCGGTATATGCCGTCAGGTCCGCCCCAAAGGCAGACAGCGTTGTCAACAGTGCCAGGGCGATCGCCAGTGTGGTGCGGGATGCCTGGGTGTTCTTTTGTGTCACGTCTATTCGCTGTAATTGCCATCATAGCGGGGGTGTATGACCGCCGGTCAGCGCCTTGATTTTCCGGTACAGCGAGCGCTCGCTGATCCCCAGCGCCGCTGCCAGTTCCGCTCGGCTTCCGGTGTGGCTGGCCAGCACCTGCTGCAGCGTTGGCTTGGACGAAACAGGGGGCCTGCGCCCTGTCTGCAAGGACTGCAGCACGTGCGCCTGCTGGATCACGTCGCCGTCGCACAGCAGCGTGGCCCGCTCCAGCAGGTTGCGCAGTTCGCGCACATTGCCAGGAAAATCGTGCGCCTGCAGCAGGGCCAGTGCATCCGGTGCCAGGCTCAGGCGGCGTTTGGGCGCGACGCGCTGCAGCAGCGCATCCGCCAGCAGGGCAATATCCTCGCGCCGCTCACGCAGCGCGGGCAGGCGGATGGGGAAGGTGCTGATGCGGTAGTACAGGTCTTCGCGAAAGCGCCCCTCCAGCACCATGGCATCCAGGTCGCGGTGGGTGGCCGCGACGACGCGGATGTCGGTGTGGCGCAACTCGGTACTGCCCACACGGCGGTAGGTTCCGCTTTCCAGCAGGCGCAGCAGCTTGACCTGCATGCTCAAGGGGATGTCGCCCACCTCGTCCAGAAACAGCGTGCCGCCACTGGCCGCTTCCACCAGGCCGCCTTTGCTGGCCGTGGCGCCGGTGAAGGACCCGCGTTCATGGCCAAACAATTCGGACTCGAACAGGTTTTCCGGCAGACTGGAGCAGTCCACCACCACCAGGGGCTGGTGCGCGCGCGTGCTGGCCTGGTGGACGGCCTGGGCGACCAGTTCCTTGCCGCTTCCCGACTCGCCCAGCAGCAGCACCGCGGCCTGCGAGGGGGCCACGCGGGCCACCAGTGCCAGCATGCGCTGGAAGGCCGGGGCACGCCCGATCAGGCTTTGTGCCTCTGGTTGGCCCTGGGCCACTTTCAGGGGCTCCATGCGCTCGACAAAAAAGGCCTGTGCACCGCTGGCGTCGCGCAGCGGCGAGAGTTCGATGTTGACGTATTCCTCACCCTTGGGCGTGTGGTGCAGGTGCAGAACCCGCTCGCGCTGACCCGATGTACGGGCCATGGCCAGCGGGCAGGATTCGCCCGCCTGGTCGCAGGGCACGGAGAAGTGGTGCGACACCTCGTAGCAGGTGCGTCCCACCACGCTGCGCTCGGGGCTGAACTGTCGCCGGTACGCGGCATTGGCCGCCAGGATGCGGTACTGCGCGTCGAACAGTATGTGGGGCTCGGCCAGGCCTTCCAGATAGGACACCAGCTCGGGCAGGGGTTTGGAAGCGGTTTCTGTCATACAGGGTGCAGTGTAGACGCAAGCTGCCATATGTCTGCCAAAGACTGACAGTTGTCTGCCATTTTGGCAGATACCAACTACGAACCCTGTCGCCCCAGGGCCGCAGCTGCCCTGTAAGCTGTTGAATTTAAAAGAATCTTTAGAATTCTGTGGGTGGCATGGTTCTTGTTAATAAGCATGTGTTTCCCTTTTTTGAATCACTCTGGTACCAAACCCCCATGACCCATGCGCCCGCGCTTCCTGGCATTGCTTCCCTGGCTGATGACGGCGGAGAAGGCAATGCCGCGCGTCGCCGCGTATTGCTGCTCACCGCAGCCACGGCCGGCGTGGGCATGGCGGTCACGGCGGTCCCCTTTGTATCGAGTTTTGCGCCCAGCGAACGGGCACGCGCCTCGGGCGCCAGTGTCGAAGTGGACATCGCGGATATTGCCCCAGGGGGCATCAAGACCGTGGAATGGCGCGGGAAACCGGTGTGGATCATGCGCCGCACGCCGGAGATGCTGGCTGCCATGGCCACGCAGGACAGTCGTTTGGTTGACCCGCAATCGAAGCGGGAGCAACAGCCAGCCTATGCCCGCAACGCGCAGCGTTCGGTCAAGCCTGAGGTTTTTGTAGGCGTCGGAATCTGCACCCACCTCGGGTGTTCTCCCAACCCGGTGCCATTGGGCTCCAGCAACCCCAGCGTGGGCGATGACTGGATGGGCGGATTTTTTTGCCCCTGCCATGGTTCCACCTTTGATCTGGCGGGGCGCGTGTTCCAGAACAAGCCCGCGCCTACCAACCTGGAGGTGCCGCCTCACAAGTATTTGAGCGACAGCCGGCTGTTGATTGGCGAAGACGACACGGGCGTCGCCTGAGGTTCCAGATGTATTTTCGAATCCTGCACGACGAATCCACTGGCGAGGTCAGCTATTTGCTGGCCGACGCGGACGCGCGTGAGGCCGTGCTGGTCGACCCGCGCGGGCGCGACCTGCCGTTGCTGCAGTCCCTGCTGGCCGAGCGCGAGCTGCGCCTGCGCTGGGTGCTGCGCACCCACCAGCACGACGCCCTGGCGCCGCACGAGCCCGATCTGCTGGCGCGCCTGGGGGCGCCGGTCGTACAAGGGCTTGCGGCACCTGGGGTGCAGGGCGTGGCGCATGGCGATATGCTGCCCTTTGGCAATGAGGTCATCCGCGTGCTGGCCACGCCGGGGCACACGGCAAGTTGTTTGAGCTTTACCTGGCGTGATCGTCTGTTCTGTGGTGGTTTGCTGGCCGTCGATGCCTGCCCCCACCAGCCGGTGCCCGCGGTGCCCGAGGCGCTGTGGGACAGCGTGCGCCAGCAGGTGTTCACCTTGCCCGACGAGACGCTGCTGTTTGCCGGCCATGGGCGCCACGCCCGGGCGGTGAGCACGGTGCTGGAGCAGCGGCGCTGGCATCCGTTGCTTGCGGGTTTGTCCCGCGACGAATTTCTGGCACGGGTCGCCGCCTTGCCCTCGACACCTGGAAGATAAGGAAGACACGATGAAGACCCGGGAAACCGAACACACAGACAACGGCGAAGTTGCTGAGGCTGCCGATGCACCGGCCACACCCTACGAACGGCTGGGCGGCGCAGCGGGCATCCAGCGGCTGGTCCACCGCTTCTATGCGCTGATGGATGAGCTACCCGAGGCCTACACGGTGCGGCGCATGCACCCCGAAGACCTCAAGGGCAGCGAGGAAAACCTGTTTGACTTTCTGTCCGGCTGGTTTGGTGGGCCCTCGCTGTTCATCGAAAAGAAGGGCCATCCGCGCCTGCGCATGCGCCACAGCCCGTATGCCGTGGGCCTGGCGCAGCGGGACGAGTGGATGCTGTGCATGACCCAGGCACTGACCGAGCAGGTGGCCGACGAGCCGTTTCGCACCAAGCTGATCGACACCTTCGCGCAGATGGCCGACCACATGGTCAACCGCGCCAGCCATTGAGCAACCAAAGGACGAATCCGTGAACAACCAGACTGAAAAGGGACGCGTCATCATCCCCATTGCGCCATCGCCCGACAAGGGGCCGATAGAGCCACCGCCCGGCGCCGATGCCGAGATGGTGTCGCTGTACCAGGCGCACCAGAAGATCTACCCGCGCAGCGTGACCGGGCTGTTTTCCAAATGGCGCTGGATCATGGTCTGGGTCACCCAGATCATCTTCTACGGCCTGCCGTGGCTGGAATGGGGCCAGCGCCAGGCCGTGCTGTTTGACCTGGGTGCGCGGCGCTTCTACATCTTCGGGCTGGTGCTGTACCCGCAGGACTTTATCTACCTGACCGGCATCCTGGTGATCTCGGCCTACTCGCTGTTCCTGTTCACGGCGGTGGCCGGACGCCTGTGGTGCGGCTATGCCTGCCCGCAGACGGTGTACACCGAAATCTTCCTGTGGCTGGAAAAGCTGGCTGAGGGAGACCGCTCCGCCCGGATGCGCCGTGACGCCGGTCCGTGGACGCTGGAAAAATTCGGCCGCAAGGCGGGCAAGCATGCGATGTGGCTGTCGGTAGCCCTGGTGACCGGCTTCACCTTTGTGGGCTATTTCACGCCCATCCACACCTTGGTGGGTGAATTTGCGCGCTGGGACCTGGGTTCCTGGGAAATCTTCTGGACCTTCTTCTACGGCTTTGCCACCTATGGCAATGCCGGTTTCATGCGCGAGCAGGTCTGCAAGTACATGTGCCCGTATGCCCGCTTCCAGAGCGCCATGTTCGACAAGGACACGCTGATCGTGTCCTATGACGTGGAACGTGGCGAGCCCCGTGGTGCCCGCTCCAAGAAGGCCGACCCCGTGGCGCTGGGCCTGGGCGCCTGCGTGGATTGCAGCCTGTGCGTGCAGGTCTGTCCCACCGGCATCGACATCCGCAAGGGCCTGCAGTACGAGTGCATTGGCTGCGGCGCCTGCGCCGACGTCTGCGACACGGTGATGGACAAGGTCGGCTACGCCCGCGGCCTGGTCAAGTACTCCACGCAAAACGCCATAAACCAGCACTGGACACAGTCCCAGACCCTGCGCCACGTGCTGCGGCCCCGGGTGCTGGTGTACACCGCCATTCTGGGCGTGGTGGTCACCGCCATGGCGGTCAGCCTGACGCTGCGCATCCCGTTCAAAGTGGACGTGGTGCGTGACCGAGGTGCGCTGGCCCGCATTGCCGACGGTGGGCGCATTGAAAACGTGTTCCGCTTGCAGATCATGAATGCGACCGAGGCCACCCAGCAGTTCCACATTTCCGTGACGGGTATGCCGGATCTGCAGGTGGTGTCCGAGAACGATATCGAGATTGCGTCCACTCAGGCGCGCTGGGTCGCCGTGCGGGTGCAGGGGCCGATGGAGGGCGCGCAACCAGGCTCCCACGCCATCCATTTCGAGATTGCCGCGAAGAGCGACATCGGCAAGCTGGTCGAGAAGGCCGTCTTCATCGTGCCGCGCTGACCCCTTACCATGACGGCATGAACTTCTGGGACCTACGCTTTGCCGAGCCGGGCTACAAATACGGCATAGAACCTAACGCCTTCCTGCGCGAGCAGGCCACACGCCTGGCGCCGGCCAGCCGCGTGCTGGTGCCGGGCGACGGAGAGGGGCGCAACGGCGTCTGGCTGGCCGAGCAGGGCCACTGTGTCACGTCCGTGGACTATTCCGCCGTGGGCCTGCAGAAGGCGCAGGCGCTGGCCGCCAGCCGTGGCGTGGCTCTAAGCACCGAGCTGGTGGATCTGGCCGATTGGGCCCCCGCGGCTGGGACGCTGGACGCCGTGGTGCTGGTTTACACCCACCTGCCCAGTGCCATCCGCCAACCGGCGCACCGGCGCCTGGCGCAGGGCCTGCGCGCGGGCGGCTGGATGGTGATGGAGGCCTTTCACCCGGAGCAACTCGGCCACAGCAGTGGCGGCCCCAAGGATGTCGACATGCTGTACACGCCCGCCATGCTGGATGCCGACTTTGCCGGGCTGTTGCGCTGTGAACTGTCCTGGCATGGCGAGGTTCAGCTGATGGAGGGGCCGGGCCACCAGGGGCTGGCCCATGTGACCCGCTGGCTGGGCCAGAGGCTATGAGAAGGCGGATTCAAGTACGAAGTGCAACGCTTTAGAAACGGGTTGGGCCAAGAGTGAATAGGATGCACTTTTGTGACCGGCCAGTCCCAAACGTTGCACCATGACCTATACACACTTGACCCAAGAAGAACGATACCAAATCCACAACCTCAAGCGCCAAGGCCTTCATCTGTCGCACATTGCAGCGCAAGTTGGACGCAGCACCTCGACGATCAGCCGCGAACTCAGGCGCAATGCCAGCGCGCGGGGCTATGAACCTGCACTGGCCCAAGACAAAGCAATTGCGCGACAGAGACAGCGTCGCAATGCCCGCCAGTTCGATGCGGCGCAGTGGCAGCTCGTGGAGCTGTATCTGCGCTTGAGCT
>ERZ724520.34-NODE-34-length-67919-cov-12.230476_pt1 | contig 67919 bp, 69 predicted proteins | sample MGYA00376053_ERZ724520 | MGnify/ENA primary metagenome ERZ724520 (study PRJEB28724, sample SAMN07190886) | activated sludge metagenome | isolation source: activated sludge of sewage treatment plant in Hong Hong | place: USA: Christiansburg, Virginia | collected...
GATTATCGCTTCAACCTCATCTTCGCCAACAAAAATACATAGCGCGATTGCCCTAGGAACACCATATTAACGCGATGGATAAAATATCATGACGCAATACGTTGCATCCAAACAACTAACATTCAATCATTTTAGCGAAACTCTTAACTCTTTATCCAACGCACCTGTCACTTTAAAATTAAACAAAATCCGCCCATCAGCATCGGCCAATGTTGCCAAACTAGGCGCGGCTTTAATTAGCTTTTGTGAACGCTCTAGCGATAACCGACCATCAACCGACCAATCAACCCACAATTTATTTATATCCAACGTGCCATTAATCACAGCATCGGTTACATAACCCTCGGCATCACTTAGCTGAGTTAAATTCATATTCTCAACCCGAATAAAATTATTTTGATAATTCATAATGCCTGCTACTTGACCGATAGTTAAGGTATTGGTGGGCTTAAAAATGACATCTAATTGACGTGTGCTAATGCGATTAGCCAACACCTCACGCAAGCCATCTTTAAACAAACGTGCATTAAGCATCTTTATGTTTTGCGCCAAAACATTTGCTTTGGCTTTAATGGTAAATTGTGACGGCACTAAATCGGCTTTAAAATCTACTTTTAAGCTAGAGCCCGCCTTTTTTTCAAATACTTCGGGCAGCGCAACGCCCATCAAACTGGAATCCATTGTGCCTGTTGCACTCATTCCATCCACATTACCTTGAGCATGAATGTTTATGGAGGTTGTGCCAGAATATGCCAAACCTTTAGGTAAATAAGCGCGTACAAACGGATAAATATCCTCCATTTTAGTAGGCTCAATGCGTTTGGCTTGAATGTTCACATCCATCATAGGTTTGCGTGGTAGCCCTGTAACAGCACCATCTACGGTCATGCGTTGGCCATCTAAAAACATCGCCATGTCGTTAATATCAAGACGACCACTTTTAAGACTAAATACATTACGCCCAATATCTAAACCTACAGTAAATGCTTTGCCGCGTTGAGTGCCATCGGGCGCGGCCATCACTAAATTATTAAACACAATACCGCCTTTAGAACTCATACCATCCCAAGAGTTACCTTTAAGTTGTAACTTCATTGAGGCATCACCGCTGATAGGATAGGCCGTTAAACCTTTGGGCGCATAAGCTAAAAAAGGCAAAATAGGCGCTTTATCAACGGTTAATAGCCCATCAAGCGGCATACGTTCGCTGCGCTTCATATCTAATGGGCCTGCCATGCCAACCAAACTTACATTACGTGTTTTGGAGCTAGGCGTACGCAATCCTAATTCAATATTAAATTTTTCTTTAACGGCAAAACCCGAGAATTTAAGGTCAATGTCATCAAAGACTAATCGGGCAGGTGGATTGGCGGCACTGGCATCGACTATGCGCACTACGCCATTGCTGGCATGAAAGTTTTTGATGCGTAGCCAATTAATTAATGTGCCGCGTTTTTGTTGTCTTAAGTCATCTACATTTAGGCTGTAGTCGCTATCAATTAAAATGTTGGCATTAAAGTTATTGATGGCTAAATCAAGTACCGAAATACGCCCAATAAATAAGGGCAGTAGTTCGGCTTGTAAACGTATTTCTTCGGCGCGAGCAAAATAGGGCCAATCGCGTAAGGGGTGTTTAGCAAAGTGAGGATTTTCGGAGAAGGTAATATGATTAACCGTCACACCAAACGGCATAAAAGAAAACTTTAGCTTTTGGTAGTCCATTTTACGCGGAATGACTTTTTTGACGGTCGCTTCGCCCATTTTACGCGCTTGCGATTCATCGACGGCGGCAAATAATGAAGCACTGCACAACAAATTTAATGCAGCAAAAATCACAACATAAGCTAGATTTTGGCTATAAAAAGATAAGCAATTAAATTTACTCATCTTTTTTCAGACTGTCACTCAACAGTTGATTCATTTCGCCATGTAACCATTTACGCAAGTCTTCGCGTACTTTGTCTAAATGCTGTTCAATCAAATCATCTGCGTTTTGCAAAAAGCGTTTTTTTAGCTCTTGTTCAAGTGCCGATGGTGCTTGTCCTGTTGTTATCACAGGCGGACGGGCAGGGGGCATGACAGGCCGTTTTTTAGTCGGACTAGCAATAACGCGCTCCATCATTGCGTCACCTAAAGACTGACAAATATCTTGCAATTCATCAAATATCTTTTGGCGTAATTCACAAGGAGAATGCTGCCAACGCTGAGGAAAATGATTACCTAATTCAACCGCCATAATAAAGCTCACAAATCGTGTTTTTCTAAAAGAAAGCCTTGTTGTTTATAATATTGCCAGCGTAAACGTCCTTTGTGTTTGCTTGTATCGGCATTGTCTATGACTTCGAGTACGCGGCTAAATTGTGCCAAACCTTGAGGCTGACGGGTACTTAAATTAAGTAACACACCATCGGCTTGAGGCGGCGTAGCTAAGCCAATCAAAATCGGGGCATCAATAAAGCGTTCATCACCTAAGTAGTGATGTGGCAAAAAGCTTTCGGCTTTAAACGTCCACAACCACTCATCACAGGCGAGGGCTTCGCTGTGGTCTTCGGCTTGAATAAATACCCGTTGGCCTGCTTGTAACGCTTTTTGACTTAAACGACAAGCGGCCAATAAACGCGCATCTAAATGATGTTGTGTTAACAAATAAAAATCAACGCGCAACACGGTTATGTAAATACTCCAGCAATAAGGGGACAGGTCGGCCTGTTCCGCCTTTTTGTGCGCCACTATGCCATGCTACGCCTGCAATGTCTAAATGCGCCCATGTGTAGTCTTTGGTAAAACGCGATAAAAAACAAGCGGCGGTAATTGCGCCACCATAAGGGCCACCAATGTTGCCCATGTCGGCAAAGGGTGAGTCCAATAGTTCTTGATAGTCGTCCAAAACGGGCATACGCCATGTACGGTCATTACTTTGCTGGCCTGCCTGTAATAAGTCATTGGCCAACGCGTCATCAGCACTAAATAAACCTGATACCACTTTGCCTAAGGCAACCACACACGCGCCTGTTAAGGTCGCAATATCAATTACAATCGCAGGGTCGTATTTTTTAACATAGGTCAGGGCATCACAAAGTACCAAACGACCTTCGGCATCAGTATTTAAAATCTCTACCGTTTGCCCCGACATAGTGGTGACAATATCACTTGGGCGAGTTGCTTTGCCCGAGGGCATATTTTCGGCAGCGGCAACCACGCCAACCACATTAAGCGGTAATTTAGCCGCAATCAGGGCTTTCATCACCCCAAATACCGAAGCCGCACCACACATATCAAACTTCATTTCGTCCATAGCCGCCGCAGGTTTAATCGAAATACCACCTGTATCAAAGGTCACCCCTTTGCCGACTAATACCACGGGCTTATCGCCTTTTTTGCCGCCATGATATTCCATACTAATCAGCTTGCCTTCTTGGTCTGAACCTTTAGACACCGCCAAAAACGCCCCCATACCAAGCTTTTCCATGTCTTTTTCATTCAAAATAGACACGGTTAATTTACGTTGGCCTTTAGCCAATAGCTGCGCTTGTTCGGCCAAATAGCTTGGATGACAAATATTAGGCGGTAAATTACCCAAGTCACGGGCGTAATTTAAACCTATTGCAATAGACTCTCCCCATTGTAACGCGGCTTGGCCTGTTGCATTAGCCAACTCTTGGCCTACAACTAAGGTCATGGTTTTGGCTTCGGTGGAGGTTTTTTTGCTTTTAAATTGCTCAAACCGATAACTGGCTTCTAAGGTCGCGCGTACAATATCGGTTAAGGCTTGGCTATTGTTACGGTCGGTAACGCTTAACTCACTCAAAAAACTATAAATTATTTTGCTTTTGCTATTTAATGCTTTGTAAGCACTGGCGCATAGTTTTTGTAAAGAACGCCCCGATAATTCTTTAGTGTCGCCTGCACCAACCACTAAAATAACAGGGCAAGAAATATTATTTAATTGATACACTAATAGCGTTTGCCCTAATTTTGCCTCAAAATTAGCCGCTTTAATGGTGGTCGATAATGCCCCCAAGCTTGTGCTGTCTAGAGCTACACCTGTGGGGGTTAAACCTGTTGTGGTCATGGCGATAATTAATGTGTCGGCAGACACAAGCGCAGCGTTTACCGCTGGCAGTAATGCAAAGTCCATTAAAACCTCTTGTTAGTGTTAGGAGTCAGGGCTTAGGTATTGCCATATATTGGCAATAAGCAAATAAGTCCTAAGGAATATAATCGATTATGCCTTTAGTTTACCTATTCATTGTACATTTAACAGCATACAAGGCGGCAAAATTGTGATTATTCGTCGTTATTTAAGTACGCAACTATTAGTAACTACCTTTGCTGTCACCAGTTTATTAACCCTGATTTTAATGGGTGGGCGCGTCATTAAGTTTTTTGGCATGGCAGCCGATGGCCGTTTGGATGTTAGTTTATTAGCGGCCGTCTTGGTCTATCGCTTACCGGGTTTTTTAGAGCTAATTATTCCCCTGTCTTTTTTTATTGCGGTGTTATTGGTTTTTGGGCGTTTGTATATTGATAACGAAATGGCTGTTTTAAATAGCAGTGGCGTAGGTCGCTGGCAGTTAATGGCTTCTTTAGTGCCTGTTATTGTTTTGATGACGTTATTGGTGGGCGGTTTTAGCTTTTATTTAACCCCCAAAGGTAACTTAATGTCCGAAAAGTTGTTTAGTAAACAACAAAATCGCAATACCTTTGATTTAATTAAAGCGGGGGCTTTTCAGCGTTTAGGCAATAATATGTTGTATGCCCGTGCTTTATCAGACGACAAAAGTCAGCTTTTAGATGTGACTTTGTATTCGCAAAAAGAAAAGTCCGATAACAATACTCAACAAGTTTTATTATATGCCCAACGTGCCAAGCGTTATTTTGACGAACAAACGGGCGTTACTTATTTGGAGTTGCTACAAGGGCGACGTTATGAGTTTCAGCCTAATCAAATGGCTTATAATCTCATAGACTTTCAACGCTATAAAATGCGTATTAATACCCAAATCGAAGAAAAAGAAATTAAACGTGCGCGTTCATTTAGTACCTATGATATTTATGACAAAAAAAGTAAAGGCGATAATTTAGCATGGGGCGAGTGGTTGTGGCGTTGCTCTTTGCCGTTACTTGTACCAACGGGTTTTATTTTGGCGTTGGCGTTGGCGCGAGTAAATCCACGCCAAGGACGCTATTTTAAATTATTGCCTGCTATTTTGTTGTATGTCAGTTTGGTGGTGATGATTGGTGCAGTACGCAACAAAATTGAAAAAGGTAGTATGGGACAACTAGCAGTGTGGGGTGTACATAGTGCCTATTTTGGCTTGTCGATAATTTTGTTGGCTTGGGAAGATATTACATTGCACTATCGAGCTTGGCGTAACACACAACAAGGAACGTCAAACGCATGACTCTATTAAATCGTTATGTCAGCAAAGTTGTCTTGGCTGCTATGTTGATTGTGTTGGTTTTGTTGCTAGGGCTAGACTTGGTTTTTTCTTTTTTAGCCGAATTAGAAGATTTACACGGCCAATATCAAGCCCCTCAAGCGATTGTTTATTCACTGCTAAATATCCCGTTTCGTTTTGCCGATATTATGCCTGTTGCCGTTTTGGTGGGTGGTATCGTCGGTTTGGGCGCGTTGGCTAATAGTGCCGAATTAACAGTAATGCGCGCCGCAGGCCTTAGTGTGTGGCGTATTGTGTTTTGGGTCATACAACCTGCCTTGTTATTAGTTGTCGCAAGTTTGGCGGTATCCGAATATGTATTACCTGTTGCTCAAATCAAAGCTGAGCATTACAAAGCACACGCACTCCAAAAAAATATTCCTACAGGTGAATTGTGGGGTTATTGGCAAAAACAAAATGAAACTTTTGTGCAAATGCACAATGTGAGCACAGATGGCGTGTTAAATGGTGTGAGTTTTTACCAGTTCTCACCTGATGGCATATTGTTACAAAAACAAGTGGCACAACAAGGCGTATATCAACAGGCACAACAATGGCAATTAAGCCAAATCACCACCTATAAATTTGATATAAAAACAGGGAGTGTTGTTAGCTCATTTCAGCCTTCTTTATTATGGCAAAGTGCGTTAACACCTGATTTTTTAAAAATGGTTACTGCGTCACCAGAATATCTCGCACCAAGCCGTTTATATGCCTATGCTCAATATGTTGAACATCAAGGGCTAGTGGCCGCGCCTTATTATTTAGAATTTTGGAAAAAAATACTCTCGCCTGTTGCAACGTTGTCGATGGTACTGGTTGCGTGTTCTTTTATTTTTGGCCCTTTACGTTCGGTAACGATGGGTTTGCGTATTATCACGGGTATTTTGGTGGGCTTAGGCTTTAGATATTTACAAGATTTTTTAGGTTATGCCAGTTTGGTTTATGATTTTTCATCACTTTTAGCGGCATTACTTCCTATTGTTGTGAGTGTGATGGGAGGTGTGTGGGCATTACAACGTGTGAGGTAATCGAAAAAAATATGACATAATCGTATTATTTGTGAAAACTAAAGGTTGACAGTCTTGGCGTTTTGCAAGATGTTATAGCTTGTATGGTTTAACTACTTAGGACTTACGCGGTTATCGCTTATTTGATGACTAAATCCCCCTAGCTCCCCTTTATAAAAGGGGGGGGGAACTCCCTCCTTTTATAAAGGAGGGTTGGGGAGGATTCACAAAACGCGCTGATTTCGGCGAAATGCGTAAGTCCTGAACTGTACAGCGTACGTTAGAGTAAGGCTTAAATTAAAAAGTTTATTGCAGTATAAATAAAACAGGACAGTCCCTAACTCGCCTAAATGTGATATTGCTAGGGATACATTAAAAATAACCTAAATAGGATGTACGCTAACAAGTAATAAAATGAATTACTTTCATGGAGTTACTTGTTCTAGATGTGTCATCTAAATAAAAAGAGAATGCCATTTTGTTAACTTGGACATCCGCCGAAGCCACTGATGTTGGCGCGAAACGTAAAATGAATGAAGATAATATGCTTTCTCGACCCGATATTGGCTTATGGGTTGTAGCTGATGGTATGGGCGGACACGCGGCAGGTGATGTTGCCAGTCAAGAAGTCGTTAATGCCATGATGCAACTCAAAGAATCGTCTGATTTAGCCGATTTTGTTGATGCCGTTGAAGATAAGTTATTATCAGTAAATTATCAGTTACGTAAACATGGCCAAGAAGCCTTAGGTGGTCGAACGCTAGGCACTACTGTGGTTAGTTTATTTTTGTTAGACACCATGGGTGCTTGTGTTTGGGCAGGCGATTCACGGGCTTATTTGTATAGAGAGGGCGAGTTATCACGTATCTCTCATGACCATTCTGCTGTACAAGAAATGATAGACGCAGGGGTGATTACCCATGAGCAAGCTGCTTTTCATCCACACCGTAATGTGATTACTCGCGCTGTGGGAGGCTCAGAAAACTTGTACCCCGAAGTACGTGTTTTTACGGTAAAAGCGGGTGATTGGTATATACTTTGTAGTGATGGTTTTTATAATGAATTAAGTGAGGAGCTGATTGCAGCAAACTTAGTTCACGCAACACCTGAGGAGTCGGTGCGTATTTTAATGGAAAAATCCCTCGCAAATGGCGCGTTAGATAATGTGACGCTCATTGTGATTAAAGTGGGGGAGGAGCAATAATATGAAACAAGATTACCCCGAAGCCAATGCACGTTTAGCTGAGGTAGCCAAAAGCTGGGCAGAAGGTGAAGTAAGTCACGATGTTTGGCGTAAAGAGCGCCATAGTATTATTAGTACTGTTTGGTCCAAAAAACGTGATTGGGAAAATAGTCAAAATCATACCTTGCCGCTTAATAAACAAGCCAACACATCACCCTCGTTAACTATGCCTAATGTGGTTGTCCCTCCTCAATTGCTGGGTACTAATGCGGCCTCTTTGTATCAGACGGCTGATACCGAAGTATCGAACGACGAAGTCTTATTGTTAGCACTGTTATTACTGTCAATGGTGTTTACTGCGGTCATTTTGTTGTATTGGGTCTAATGTCGCCTAGTTATTGGCTAGCTGTTTTTGGTGTATTGCACAATAACTGTGAACTACCGCACAGTATCTGTTTGAGTGTTTGACAATCTACCAGCTTTTACTCTACTTAATTGGTTTATTCTTCATGTTTGGGGATAGGACTTCTTCCTGACCTACTTATTTGTATGGACTAAAACTTATTGTGTTGCGTTGATAAGCAGACACATTGAGTATCCTCAAGTTGTGGAAAATCATAATGAGTCAGTATCAGCCATTAGTTGAGCTAGAGCAGCCTAATAATCGCTTTCAAAAAGGTAGCAAACTTGCGCGTCGCCTGATTGGTGGCCGCCGTTCTTTATTGCGCGATTTGCGTTTAGTGTTAACTCATGCCGTTGAACTGCCTTGGATTGTGTTTCCTCTGCAACCCGAAAAAAATAGTCACGCCGAATTATTACCCACAAGTTATCCAAGCTATGTTGATTATTTGTCTGTTATGGCGCAAATGATTGTGCCTACAGAGCGTAAGTCGGTGTCTTATGGCACCTTAGCTGTTTTGCCTCCCGACTATGTGTGGCCTCAAGAAAAACGCCAAGCCAAGTGGTTTTTTATTAATGGTATTTGTACCAGTCCAGCCATGGCTCTGTTAGAAACCCGTGAAATGGCGGCTACCTTTCAACGTCCTATTCATTTAATTCATAGCCCAACGGCAGGTGTGGTGCGCGATTTATGGAATGCAATTACCGCACGAACCTTACGCAAAGATGGCCGTTTGTCACGTCCTGCGTTTAATATCGTTAAAAATGCCTTAGTTAGCCATGAAAAAGTGGTACTCACCACCTATTCTCAAGGCACGATTGTAGCAAGTTATATTGTTAGAAAAATCTTAAAAGACCCTGCATTGCGTCTGCACGCTCATAAGTTAGAAGTGTATTGTATTGGTGGTGCAGCCGATAGCTTGCATACTGACCACGCCCTGAGTGCTGAGCATGGCCATAGCGTGCCGTATGTTGAGCATTTTGCGAATGGTAAAGATTTTTTTGCTAGAGTTGGTGTGTTAGCGCACTACCATGACACATCGGGCGCGATTTTTGTTATCCCTGATAAAAAAGGCCATATGTTTAATAGTCATTATATTAAAGGTATTGGTCGCGGTGATTATTGCGACCAACGCTCGCGCTTATTTAAATATGCTAATGGGGAAGAGGCGGGTGTACATGATTACATTCCACCCGATAGACGACGTTAGGCTGTACGCTTTAAGGCGAGCTGTGCTAACCCAATCAAAGCAGCTTTGTAATCAGATTCTGGGACGCAGTCTAGGGCGGCAATTGCCTGTTGCGACTCCTCTTGCGCGCGTACTAGGCAATAATCTAATGCACCAGTCTCTTTAACAATAGCTAAAATTTCGTCTAAGTGACTGAGGCCTCCGTGTTTAATTGCTTCTTTAATAAGTTGCGCCTGCACTGGGGTTGCCGTTTTTATGGCTTGAATTAAAGGTAAGGTTGGCTTTCCTTCTGCCAAGTCATCGCCTATATTTTTACCCATTTCGGCTGATGAGCTGGTGTAATCCATAATGTCATCAATAATCTGAAAAGCAGCACCAAAATGAATGGCGTAGTTTTTCATTGCTTCTCTGTAAATAGGATTACCTAACTCTGCGCCTGTTTCGGTGGCTGCCACAAAAAGTTGCGCTGTTTTGCCATAAATAACGTCCATATAGCGTTGTTCGGTGGTGTCTGGGTCTTTCTGGTTAATTAATTGCAATACTTCGCCTTCAGCAATTATACAAGTGCTATCAGACATGATTTCGGCAATGGCTTGGTTTTTTAAACTTACAATAAGTTGAAAAGCCCGCGAAATCAAAAAATCGCCCACTAACACGGCGGTGGCATTATTCCATGCCGAATTGACTGTGGCACGGCCACGCCTTAAGTCCGACTCATCAACCACATCATCATGTATGAGTGTGGCGGTATGCAGCATTTCAATAATCGCCGCCGCTAAAATATGCTGTTGGCCTGTATAGCCTGTTGCACGTGCGGCAAGTAAACAAACCAATGGGCGGAGTCTTTTTCCTCCCCCTTCAACCAAATATTGACCCACCTGCATAATTAATGGCACGCGTGAATCAAGGTGATTTAAAATAAAGTGGTCAACGGCCGCAAAATCATCCGCTACGACTGCTAAAATATCTTTAAAATTCATGCCGATAATCCAGTAAATACAAAATTTGCTTTGTTAAACTTGCCAATGTAGCCAGAAATATTATTTATCTGTTTCAAGTTAGGCTGTGTATTCGGCAAGCCTTAAAAATATGCTAATGCTAACAGTCACTCAGGGCGAGTGCCATAGTTAAACGCCAAACTTCATTGTTAAAGCAAATAGTCCCATCAAATACATCATAAACTAGGCATTTTATGCGAACAGTGTAAATAGTCACTTGCACTTAGCTCGCATTTTGCATACAATCGCCCACCTTGCGAATTATCCACCGTGGGCTTAGTCAAAGCGTCACGGGCTTACGGAGTCGGTGACTATGTACGCGGTTATTAAAAGTGGCGGCAAACAACATCGTGTTGTTGAAGGCGAAAGACTCAAAGTTGAGTTACTTACAGCCGAGCCTGGCCAAACCATTACCCTCGAAGATATTTTGATGGTAGTGAATGGCGAAAATATTCAAATTGGTACTCCAGTGGTTGCTGGAGCTAAAGTTACAGCAGAAGTGCTTGGTCATGGTCGTCATGACAAGGTACGCATTGTTAAAATGCGTCGCCGTAAGCACTATCGTAAACAACAAGGTCACCGTCAATGGTATACCGAGTTGAAAATTACTGCTATTAGTGCTTAATGGGGGATTCTTGTCATGGCACACAAAAAGGCGGGTGGTTCAACCCGAAACGGCCGCGACTCGCAGGCCAAACGTTTAGGCGTTAAAGTTTACGGTAGTCAACAGATTATTGCTGGTAACATTATTGTGCGTCAACGTGGTACACAATTTTGGCCTGGCGAAAACGTAGGTATTGGTCGTGACCATACCTTGTTTGCTAAAGCTGATGGCGTATTAAAATTTGTGACTAAAGGCCCTTTCAACCGTCAATATGCGGTTGTTGAAGTAGCGGCTTAAGGTTCGAGTTTTTAAAAAGCCCCGTTTATCGGGGCTTTTTGTTTTTAACTGTTTTATAGGCGAAAGTGATGCGTTTTGTAGACGAAGCTATTATTCAGGTTGAAGCGGGTAGTGGTGGTAATGGCTGCGCGAGCTTTCGCCGAGAAAAGTTTATTCCCTTTGGTGGGCCTGACGGTGGCGATGGTGGTCGTGGTGGCAGCATATTAATTGAAGCCGCGCCTGATGCAAATACCTTGGTTGATTATCGTTATACACGTAAGTTTAGAGCTGAGCGTGGCAAAGGTGGTCGTGGTGCAAATTGTAGCGGCAAAAGTGGTGCGGACGTTATTTTAAAAGTACCTGTTGGAACGACCATTGTTGATGAAGATACCAATGAGGTATTAGGCGATTTAGTTGAGCCAAATCAGCAATTGTTAGTCGCCAAAGGTGGCTATGGTGGGCTAGGTAATATTCATTTTAAAAGCTCTACCAATCGTTCCCCTCAAAAAACAACCTCAGGGCATGCAGGCGAAGTTCGGCAATTACGTTTAGAGCTTAAAGTATTGGCTGATGTTGGGTTGCTGGGTTTGCCTAATGCGGGCAAATCTACCTTCATTCGTGCTGTTTCTGCCGCAAAACCTAAAGTGGCCGATTATCCGTTTACTACCCTTGTGCCTAATTTGGGTGTGGTTGATGTTGACCGTCACCGCTCTTTTGTAATGGCCGATATTCCGGGTTTAATTGCAGGTGCATCCGAAGGCGCAGGTTTAGGTATACGTTTTTTAAAACATTTAGCGCGGACGCGCTTTTTGCTACATTTGGTTGATATCGCTCCAATGGATGGCACTGATCCTGTCGAAAGCGTCAAAGCTATTGCCTTAGAATTACAAAAATTTTCGCCTGCTTTGGCTGCATTACCGCGCTGGCTAGTGATTAACAAAACCGATTTATTATCACCCGAAGAAGCCGAAGAAATTGCCCAAGATATTATTCAGCGTTTAAATTGGCAAGCACCTGTCTTTAAAACATCGGGCTTAACCCGTGATGGCTCCATGCAAGTATGCTATAAACTTATGGACGCAATAGAAGAACAACGTGCTTTAGAAGCCGAAAATCCCGAAGCTGCCGAAGCCTTACTCGAAAATCGTCGTTTGCTCGAAGCCGAAACACGCCAAAATATTCAAAATTTACGCGCTCAACAACGTGCTAATTATTTGGCACGTAAAGAAGCAGGTTTTGATGATGAATGGGATGATGATGAGGACGATGGCGAAATGGAAGTCATCTATCAACGTTAATTACGTGTTATACCGCCATGACTACAAATAATCGTTATAAACTCAAGCAAGCCAAGCGTTGGGTCGTAAAAATCGGCTCAGCCTTATTAACGGCCAATGGTCAAGGTTTAGACCAACAAGCTATGCGCTCGTGGGTGGCGCAAATGGTTGCGTTAACACAACAAGGCATTGAGTTGGTGTTGGTATCATCGGGTGCCGTAGCCGAAGGCATGGTACGTATGGGGATTAACACGCGTCCAGATTCCATTCATGATTTACAAGCCTGTGCCGCCATTGGCCAAATGGGTTTAGTACAAGCCTATGAGTCGCATTTTCGTGAGCATGGCCGCAAAACAGCCCAAATTTTATTAACGCATGATGATTTATCTGACCGTAAACGTTATTTAAATGCTCGCTCTACACTAACCACACTAATAGAGTGGCATGTTATTCCCGTTATAAACGAAAATGATACTGTTGCTACAGATGAAATTCGTTTTGGTGATAACGACACCTTAGCTGCTTTGGTGGCCAATTTAGTCGAAGCCGATGCCTTAATTATTTTAACCGATCAACACGGTATGTTTGACCGTGACCCGCGTCATGATGCCAGTGCAATCTTATTACCCGAAGTTCGTGCCATGGACGAGAGTTTATTTGCAATGGCAGGTGGTGGGGGTGTTTTAGGGCGTGGTGGCATGATTACCAAAGTACGTGCCGCACGTTTTGCCGCGCGTTCAGGTTGTGCAACCGTCATTGCGAGTGGTAGTACCGAAAATATTTTGCAAAAATTAGCGCAAGGTGAGGTTTTAGGTACGCTTTTATTACCTGACGCTGACCGTTTTGCCGCGCGTAAACAGTGGTTAGCAGGGCATTTACAAACAGCAGGTCGAGTTTTTTTAGATGCAGGTGCGGTAAAAGCGATTATTGAGCAAGGACGTAGTTTGCTTCCTGTGGGGGTAAAAAAAGTTGAAGGCCAATTTGGTCGAGGTGAGGTAGTTGCCTGTGTTGATGAAGCAGGAAAACAATTGGCTGTTGGCTTAAGTAATTATAGTGTAGAAGAAATCAATCAGATTAAAGGCTTGCCATCAAATAAAATTGCTAGTGTATTAGGGTACATCAATGACAAAGAATTAATACATCGCGATAATATGGCATTAACTTAATGTAAAAGTTATTTTTGGTTTGGATGGCTTTTTTTGTGTTTTAGGTGCGTGGCGAGATATTAACTTTTATAGCTATGCATAGCTAGTGTTATACATAGTATGATTAGTAAAATACTTGCTGTATTCTTACTAAAGAGAGAGTGGCGCGCCCAGAGAGATTCGAACTCCCGACCCCCAAGTTCGTAGCCTGGTGCTCTATCCAGCTGAGCTATGGGCGCGTTAAGGCGGCAGATTATATGCCGTTTTTCCTATTTGTCAAACACTATTTTCAAAATAAATCGCACAAGTCGCGAATGTTATAAAAATAGTTACTGGCGGAGAGTGAGGGATTCGAACCCTCGATGGGAGATAAAGCCCATACTCCCTTAGCAGGGGAGCACCTTCGGCCACTCGGTCAACTCTCCGCACAGGGCGCATATACTAACAGCTTTCTTGGAAAGTGGAAGATGTTTCTTGCGTTGATTGCCGAATAAGTAGTCGATTGATGTAAAAATTGGTGTATTCAGATGAAAAGGTAAAAATGTCCGACAATGGTTTGAGGATTGTTGAAGAAATATGCTATAAAGTCGGCCAGTTTTAGCTTTATTGAAAAAAGCCTTTGTAGCATTAGGATAGGCTGAGAGTTATCCGACGAGAGTAACATATCTCGCGTGACTTAAAGTGAGACGTAGTGCTAAAATCCGAGATACAAACCGAATTTCTGTGGTTGATATGTATATCTACCTGTAAACGGTATTTGATTGTTCGATTCTGCCTATTTGAGGGAAAAATATGGAACGCAAGAATATTTTAGGTGTCTCCTTGTTAGGATTAACCTGTGTTATCGGGGCGCAAACAGCAGTAGCGCAAACAGCTTTACAGCCTCAAGCGATTCCTTACGGTTCGTTTGTTCTAGTTCCAACACTAAATACCAGAACGGTATTTGATGATAATATTTACAGCTTAAGCTCAAACGAAGTGAGTTCTTTTTCTCAGGTTATTAATCCAAATTTGTTTTTTGTGGCTCAAGATCGCCTCAATGTTTATAAATTAGGCTATACATTAAATGCAGCTAGTTTTGCTAATGATAGTAATGACAGCTACAGTGATCACAAACTCGATTTAAGCGCACACTTAGAGCCAACATCTCGTTTACGTTATGATGCAGGCTTGGCGTATGGTATGTTGCATGATGACCGTGGCACGGGTGCAAGCTCTGGTTTTAGCTTGTTTGAGATTCGTAGTGATGCCAATCAAGATGGTGTAGTTGATGCTGGTATTGGTGAAGTTGATAAATATGATTTAACAACTTTACGTGGTGGTGTTGAGTACGGTGCAAAGACAGCTCGTGGTTTATTAGTTGCTAATGCAGACTTTAATCAAAAGCGTTATTCTCGTGCCTCTTCTGCATTAGCTCGTGATAACGATACCTTAAATTTGTTATTGGGATTACGCGCACGTGTGATGCCTAAAACGACCTTCTTGGTCGATTATGAAGTATCTGATACAAATTATGATGCTGATCCTGCGATAGGTGGCACCGCAGATACAACAGATAACCGCCTTTTAGCTGGTGTGACTTGGGAAAATACGGCTCAAACCACAGGTAAATTACGTTTAGGTCAAGGCAAACGACAAATTGATGGCGCTAAAGATATTAATAAGTTTACTTGGGATTTAGGCATGGTTTGGAAGCCATTGGCTCTAGATACTATTAATGTTAATGCTGGTGCGCGTACAACGGATGCCTCGGCTCCTTACAGTTCTGTACAAAATACCAACTATAGTGCCTCTTGGACTCATGATTGGTTAGACCGTGTTAATACTGTAGTGAGTTTAGGGTCTTCAACGGATGATTATGATATTGCTCCTAACGCACCAGTAGGTACATCTGTTCGCTCTGATGATGTTACTACTTACGGTGTAGCAGTAAATTATCAAATGCGTCGTTGGTTAATTCTTAATGCCGCGATTAATACATCCAATAAAGACTCTAATGTTAGCAGTTTTAACAACAAGCGAAATGTCATGAGTATTGGTGCTCAAGTGAGTTTGTAAACGTATTTGAGCAGAATTATGATGCATAACCTACAAAAACTGTTGGTCTTGCTGTCTTTGTTTGCATGGGCTCCCGCCCATGCAGGCTTTTTAGACAAGCTATTTGGCTCAACGTCCGAATCGTCGCCTGCTGTTTCCTCTAAAAATCCTATTATATACGATACTGTTATCCCCTTAAATGCGGCAGCGAATGTGTCTGATTACCGTTTAGGAGCAGGGGATAAGTTAGGTATTACTGTTTTTAACGAAAAAGAATTAAGCATGGAACTTCGTCTTAGTGATGCGGGGAGTTTCTTGTATCCTTTTTTGGGTGAAGTGGTTATTAAAAATCAAACTATTGGTGATTTACAAGCTTTATTGACTACCCGCCTTAAGGATGGTTATTTAGTTGACCCTAAAGTTTATGTCACTATTCTAGAATATCGACCATTTTTCGTAAATGGAGAAGTTGGAAAGCCTGGTGGCTATCCTTATCAGCCTGGTTTAACTATTCGTAAGGCAATATCTTTGGCAGGAGGGCTAACACCTAGAGCGTCTCTAACTAAAATATATGTTATTCATGAGAGTGATCCTACAGGCACGCCTCGTTTAACCACATTAAATGCCGTATTGCAGCCTGGTGATACAATTACGATTGATCAGAGCTTCTTCTAGTTTTTTAGGTACACATAATGGAAAGATTTGATAACAACCTGTCTTCCCAACAGGATGATACGATTGACTTGCGTCATTATTGGCGTGTGTTGATGCGTTTTAAGTGGGGAATTATTGGGCTTGCTATCGCTGTCACCTTGGCAGCTGTATTTTTTGTGTCAGCTATGCGTCCTGTTTATAAATCATCAGTGACCTTGTTGATTGAACAAAAGCAAGGTAAGACTATCACGTCTTTAGATGATGTGTATGGCTCTGATATTGCAGGTAAAGAGTACTTACAAACACAATTTGAAATTCTTAAATCTCGAGAATTAGCGGCGCGAGTTGTTACAGACTTAAATATTGCCGAACATCCTGATTATATTGTTAAAGCAGATACAGCGAATGCTGAAAAATCTTGGTGGCAACTCATAGATTGGAAACAATATTTACCTGCAGGTCATGAACAAAATCCTATTCCTACTGAAGAAGAGAAGTTTGTAAAGCTTGTTGATAAGTTCATGTTAAATCTGAGCATTGAGCCTATTCGTCAAACACAATTGGTAAAAATTAACTTTGAATCTTATGACCGTGTATTAACTGCGCGTGTCGCTAATGCCATGGCAAAAGCGTATATCAATAGCCAAATGGAAGCACGTGTTACCCTAACACAAAATGCGGCAGATTGGCTGTCTACTCGTTTGGGAGCTTTAAAGTCAAATTTAGAGACTTCCGAGAAAAAACTACAAGCCTATCGAGAGCAAAATAATCTAGTTGAAAATGCTAATAAAACGGGTGTTTTAGGACTATCTGCCGAACAGCTAACTCAAATTAATCAACAAGTTACACAGGCTAAATTTAAAATTTCTGAAATTAGTCAGCGTTATGGCGAAAAGCACCCTGCCTTAATTCAGGCAAAACTTGAACTAGCAGAAGCGCAACGAGCATTTGATGAAGCTAAAAATGCATCTATTGAGTTATCACGCAAAGAGTTTGGTTTTCAAGAGTTACAGCGTGAAGTACAAACTAATCGTAATTTATACGACACCTTTTTTACTCGCATTAAACAAGCCAATGATAGTTTAGAGTTACAAACAGCCAATGCGCGTATTATTGATTCGGCGGTTACACCTAGCTCGCCGTTTAAACCACGTAAAGCATTATTAGTAAGCTTAGCGTTAGTATTAAGTTTAATGTTTGGTGGCTTATTGGCATTTATGCTTGATTACTTAGACTCTACCTTTAAAGGGGCAGAGGACGTTGAAGACAAGTTGGGCGTTTCCATGTTGGGTATGGTGCCTTTGGTAAAGCAAAAGAAAAAAGAGACTTCTGCCTTATTGTTTTTAGATGATAAGCACAAAAACTATGCTGAGGCGATGCGTACAGTGCGTACCAGTGTAGTGTTGTCAGGTATAGATAAACCACATAAAACGATTATGGTGACCTCAAGCGTACCGAGTGAGGGTAAAAGTACCTCAGCAATCAACTTGGCTGTTGCTATAGGGCAAATGGAACGGGTGTTATTAATTGATGCCGATATGCGTAAGCCTACTATTGCTAAAGTATTAAATTTACCGCCCAATAGTCCAGGTTTATCTAACTTGGTTGCAGGCACAGCTACGCAAGAAGACTGTATTTTACACATGGAAGATGCCAATATTGACGTGTTGACATCAGGCTTAATTCCACCCAATCCATCTGAATTATTATCTTCACATAAATTTGCAGAGTTGTTACGTAAATTTGCTCAAGAATATGATCGAGTGATTATTGATTCGCCACCCACTTTGTTAGTGAGTGATGCTTTAGTGATGTCTAAAGCGGTTGATGCGGTGGTTTATGTGATTCGTTCTGATATTACGACTCATCAAACAGTACGCACGGGCATTAATCGTTTATTTGCTGTTAAAGCACCCATTATTGGCGTGATATTAAACAAAGTGAATATGAAAAAAGCAGCACAGTATTATGGTGCATATTCTAGCTACTATGCTTATGGTGGCTATGTTTATGGTCATGATGCCAAGAAAAAAGCAGGCTAATATTTTTATATAGCTGTAAAGAAGCTCCGTTTAGGGGCTTTTTTATTTTATTGTTTATGATTTTAGAGCTAAATTATTTGTGATGGCCAATAAAAAAGAGAGCCGAAGCTCTCTTTTCTTTACTGCATCAGAATTACTGAGCAGCTGGAGCTGGAGCAGCTTCTGGAGCTGGAGCAGCTTCTGGAGCTGGAGCAGCAGCATCAGCGGCAGGAGCAACAGCGTCAGTCGCAGGAGCAACAGCTTCTGGAGCAGGAGCAACAGCTTCTGGAGCAGGAGCAGCAGCTTCAGCAGCAGGGGCTTCAACAGGAGCTTCTTCTTTTTTTGCACAGCCAGCAAAAGCCAAAGCAGCAATGATAGCAGCAGATATAGCGATATTCTTGATTTGCATGATGTTTCTCTCGAGTTGCAAAGTAATGCTCATTACGACCCGCCTTTTGAATACTGACTCAGTATGTTCAAAAAAACAGCATCTCGGTAAGCGGCGCGAACATTCTAACAGTATATTTTCTAAAAATCACTACCTTTGTAGGACAATTTGCAATTAGATGTTTTTTTGTTGATTTTAAGTAGTGAAATGTTACGTGTGGTTATTATACACTGTTTTATTAGTTTGCGATTAGTGGTGTTTAATAATGAAGTATGTCATATATTTGTTGGTATCGGTTTCTTGCATTCTTTCTGGGTGCAGTGCTTTAGTCTCCTCAAAGGTACAAAAGTTTGGCCAAGATTTTTCTTCTGCTATTTTGGAAAGTGATGACCCTGTGATGATACAGCAGGCTTTACCTGCATATTTGTTGCTTTTAGATGGGCTAATTAAAAATCAACCCCAAAATGTGACGTTGTTAAATGCAGCTGCAAAGTTAAATACCGCGTATGCCAGTGCTTTTGTGCAAGACTTGCCGCGTAGTCAGTCTTTAAATGACAAAGCATTTAAATATGCTGTTGAGGCGGTGTGTTTGCAAAAAAAGTCGTTGTGTCAGTTACAAAAAGCTCCGATTGACGAGCTAGCACCTAGTTTAGCATTAGCCACCAAGCAAGATGTAATGGCTTTGTTTACCTTAGGTAGTGTTTGGGCTGCGTGGATTCAGCAACATAGTGAAGATTGGAATGCCATTGCTGATTTAGCCCGTGTAAAAATGATTATGAATCGAGTGCTTGAATTAGATGAAAACTATCAACAAGGTGAGGCGCACTTATATTTAGGCGTATTAGCAACTTTGTTATCACCCGCATTAGGTGGTCAGCCTGAGATTGGTAAGCAACATTTTGAAAAGGCATTAACTTTGTCGCAACAACAAAATTTAATCGCTAAGGTTTATTATGCTAAATATTATGCACGTGGTATTTTTGACCGTGAGTTACACGATAAACTGCTAAATGAGGTGTTATCGGCTAACCCACGTGCAAATCAGTTTACTTTGAGCAATATATTGGCTCAACAACAAGCAAAAACTTTATTGCAATCAGCCGATGACTATTTTTAAGCACTTATTTACAATATGCGACCTTTGATGGTTGTTGTTAACTATTAAACCTGCGGCTACTTTTGAGAAAAGACTATGAAAAAAACAGCGTTATTATTGGTCAGCTTAATGGCCATTACCACTCAGTCATACGCCTTAACTTTAAAAGTAGCGACATTGTCTCCCGATGGTTCGGCATGGATGACCAAAATGCGTGCAGGGGCAAGCGAAATAGAAGCTAAAACCCAAAAACGCGTGGTATTTAAATTTTATACTGGCGGCACAATGGGTAATGACCGTGCCGTATTAAACAAAATTAAAATTGGTCAGCTGCAAGGTGGTGCAGTGACCATTGGTAGCTTGGCAGACTTTTATAAAGATGCCCAAATTTATGCAATGCCTTTGTTGTTTAAAAGCTTTGCCGAAGTCGATTATGTGCGCCAAAAATTTGACCCTATGCTTTCTAAAGGTTTAGAGCAGGGTGGTATGGTAAACTTTGGCTTTGCAGAAGCAGGGTTTGCTTATGCGATGTCAAAAACAGCACCTATTCCTTCGGTAGCTGAGTTGCGTAAGCATCGTGTGTGGATTCCAGAAAATGATATTCAATCTGCCGAGACCTTAAAAGCCTTTCAAGTATCGCCTATTCCATTATCACTAGCTGATGTGTTGCCAAGTTTACAAACGGGCATTATTGATACTGTTGCTTCTTCACCTATTGGTACGTTGGCGTTGCAATGGCATACACAGGTTAAATATCTAACCGATTTACCCTTAAGTTATATTATGGGTGTATTAGCCATCGACCAAAAAGCCTTTAATAAAATAGAGGCTGCCGACCAAGCCGTGGTGCGTGAAGTAATGCAGCGTGCTTTTAAAGATATTGATGCCCAAAACAGACAAGACAACGTGGCTGCTTATAACTCCTTGCTTAAACAAGGAATTAAAGCCGTTAAACCAAGTGAAAAAGAACTGGTTGATTGGGAAAAAGCAGGGGCAGCCGCGTCAGAACGTATCGAAAAGGCGGGTGTGGTAAATGCAACAACATGGAAGTCAGTGCAAGACTATCTCAAAACATTTAAGACTAATGCAAAGTCATGAAGTTAGTTATACAGCGTGTGTTGTATGTCGTGCATCGGCTTGAAGACAGTATTTTGGTTGCCTTATTATTGGCAATGATTGTGCTGGCCGTGACTCAAATTGCCTTACGTAATGGCTTTGATACAGGTATTACGTGGGCTGATGCGTTATTAAGAGTGATGGTGTTATGGATTGCGCTACTTGGCGCAATGGTTGCAAGCCGAGAGCGACAACATATTAGTATTGATGTTATTTCGCGATTTTTACCCAAAATGGCACAACGTGCAACCCAAGTATTAAGCTCGATTTTTGCGGCGGTTATTTGTTTTATTTTAGCTAAATACAGTTTTAACTTTGTGCAAATGGAGTATGAAGCACCAAGCATGGCTTTTGCTAACGTGCCTACATGGTTATGTGAAAGCATTATGCCCATTAGCTTTGCTATTATGTCATTACGCTACTTTTTATTTGCCGTGCAAGATGCCTTTTGGGGGCTTGCCATTCAAACGGAATCCCCTCAGTGACTTTGTTTTTGGTTGTTTGCTTAATTACATTAGCTTTATTAGGTGCGCCTTTATTTACTATTTTGGCAGGTGCAGCCATTTTAGGTTTTATGCAGCAAGACATAGATTTAGCCATTTTGGGGGTAGAGTTATATCGTCTAGTTGACACCCCCATTTTGTTGGCTTTGCCTTTATTTACTTATGCAGGTTATGTATTGGGAGAGGGGCAGACCTCACAACGCTTAGTTCGTTTAACACGCGCACTGGTAGGAGGCTTGCCCAGTGGTTTAGCCATTGTTGCACTATGTACTTGTGCTTTTTTTACCGCATTTACAGGTGCGAGTGGCGCAACTATCGTGGCATTGGGGGCGTTGTTGTATCCTGCATTAAAACAAGCAGGTTATCCCGAAAAGTTTTCTTTAGGTTTGGTCACCACATCGGGTTCTTTGGGTTTGTTATTACCGCCGTCTTTACCCTTAATTTTATACGCGATTATTGCTCAACAATTACCTCAGGGTTCGGGTGTGACTATTGAAGGGATTTTTAAAGCAGGTTTGTTACCTGTTTTATTAATGATTGTGTTGTTATCTTTATACAGTATGTGGATAACACGCAAAAATCCCGTTCCACTCCAAGCCTTTTCAAAAACCGAACTTAAACTGGCTATTAAAGAAGCCAAATGGGAAGTTCCTTTGCCATTTTTTGTCTTGGGTGGCATTTATGGGGGCTTTTTTGCGGTGTCCGAAGCGGCGGCAGTGACGGCGTTATATGTAACGGTAGTGACGGTTTTTATTCATCGTGAAATCTCGTTTAAACAGCTTTTTGTGATTATGCGTGAGTCGATGGTCATGGTTGGGGCGATATTGCTCATTTTGGGTGTGGCAATGGCGTTTACCAATTGGTTAATTGATGCCGAAATTCCCACGCGCTTATTTGAATTTGTAAAACAGCATGTAGATAGCAAATGGACATTTTTGTTATTACTAAATATATTTTTACTGGTGTTAGGCTGCTTTTTAGATATTTTTTCGGCCTTAGTCATTATGGTGCCGTTATTGTTACCGATTGCCGCAGGTTATGGTATTAACCCGATTCATTTAGGGATTATCTTTTTGGCAAATATGGAGCTAGGTTATTGTACGCCGCCTGTGGGCATGAACTTAATGATAGCAAGCTATAGATTTAAAAAGCCCATCACCGAGTTATATCAAACAACCATTCCCTTTTTGTTGGTGTTAATGGTTGCAGTATTGATTATTACCTATGTGCCGTGGTTAAGCCTTGCCTTGTTATGAACACATATTGGCGGCTTTTTGCCCCTGACTGCTCATAAGCGCGCAAATTGCAGCTTGTTTTTGATACGCTCCTACTAGGCTAAGCGCAAAGATTCTTTCTTTTTGGTTTTGCGCTGCGCTGACTTTCCATGTTAGTGAGCGTTCGACGGCATTTGCTACAACCTGTTGTGTTGTGGCATCTAGTTGTGGCCATAACGCCAAACCTAGCTCAAGGGTAGGGTGAATAACCTCAGCTTCCCATGTGCCTAAATGATTTGCTTTTTGTAGCGCACTTTTAAAATCATCGTCTATTTCACCAAACCGCGCTTTAATAATAGCAAAACTCATATACGCATAAGGCCATGTAGGACGTTGTTTGATAGCAGTCTCATAAGCACTCAAAATATTTTTTTTGAGCTGTTGTTGTGTGGCGGGTGTAATGTTTGGTGTATTAGCTAAATACCAAAACTGCATATCGGCATAAGCAGTCCAATAGTCGCCATTATAAGGAATGAGTGACAGTATTTGCTGGTGTTGTTGCTGTACTTGCTCGTATTGTTGCGCTGATGGTGCGTAGTTAGAGTTTAAGTGACGTTGATGCTGCCATAACTCTAAATAACTGTTGGCCTGAAAACTATACACGCCTGCGATGCCTGTTTTAGCTGTCCATACAGCAAAAGCTAATACCGCCAAAAGTAACGGAAAACGAAGTAAGGGATGGTGCAGAGAGAGAGAGGGCATGGTTTATCTAGCCTAAAAACAAAATATCAGTCGCTATATAGCACAAGTTTACAGCTTTTGTTAGCTACTGTCTTTTATAAGTCTAAAAATTCCCGTACAATGCTCGCCCTTTGAAGGCAGTTATGCAGATAACACTTACACTAAAGAAATCTAATATCTTGTGTGAGTTTTAGCCTTAAACTCGTTTTTGTGGATGAAACATTATGGTTGTTATTCGTTTAGCTCGTGGCGGTGCCAAAAAGCGTCCTTTTTATCAAGTTGTTGTAACCGACAGCCGTAACGCCCGTGATGGTCGTTTTATCGAACGTGTTGGTTTTTTCAACCCTGTTGCTCAAGGCGCAGCCGAAAAAATTCGCTTAGATACAGACCGTTACAACTACTGGTTGAGCCAAGGTGCGCAACCTTCTGAGCGTGTTGCTCAAATTGCAAAAACAGCATTAGCTGCTTAAGCGATATTATATGGCAACTATTCCTACTCCCGACCAATTAATGAGTATTGGACGCGTTCAGTCCGCTTACGGTATTAAGGGCTGGGTTTGGATTTACGCTAACACCGAACCTACAACAAATATCTTTGGTTATATGCCGTGGTATTTGCAGATAGGTAAAGAGTGGCGTGAAGTTGAAGCGATAGAATGGCGTACGCAGGGTAAGGGTTTAGTTGCACAGTTTAAAGATTGCCACGACCGAAATGCTGCTGAAGCATTACACGGCGCGGTCATTTGGACAGCTAAACAAAACTTACCTGACTTGTCTGATGGCGATTATTACTGGTCTGACCTCCTAGATGCAAATGTATGGACGGTAGATGGTAAGCTGTTAGGGCAAGTACATAGTATGATGGAAACTGGCGCAAATGATGTGTTGGTGGTTCGTCCTGTTATTGGCAGTATTGACCAACAAGAGCGTTTAATTCCTTGGATTCCAGAGCAGGTTGTGACGCTGGTTGATGTAGTCAACAAACGTTTAACCGTTGATTGGGATATTGATTTCTAATCATGTGCTTTTATTTACTCTAGTAGAGAAGCTATGTGGTTTGGTGTCATTACCTTATTTCCTGAGATGTTTTTGGCTTTAACGAGTCATGGCATGACAGGGCGTGCGGTTAATCAAGGTTTAATACAGCTCGAAACATGGAATCCGCGTGACTTTACACAGGATAACTATCGCCGCGTTGACGAACGTCCGTATGGTGGTGGGCCTGGTATGGTTATGCTTGTTGAGCCTTTGGCAAAAGCCATTGAGGCAGCAAAACAACGCGCAGCAGCATTAGGTTTTAATGCGCCTGTGATTTATTTGTCTCCTCAAGGACGGCGTTTTGATGAAGCGGCAACACTCAAACTAGGCCAACATCAAGGTCTGATTTTTTTGTGTGGTCGTTATGAAGGTGTTGATGAGCGTCTAATTCAGCGATACGTTGATGCAGAATGGTCAGTCGGTGATTATGTGTTATCGGGCGGTGAATTGCCTGCCATGATTATGATTGATGCCATTAGTCGGCGTATTGAGGGTGTATTGGGTGATAGTCAATCAGCACAGCAAGACTCTTTTGTGTCGGGCTTGTTAGATTGTCCACATTATACTCGCCCCGAAGTTTATGAAGGTGATGTAGTGCCTTCGGTATTACTCTCTGGTAATCACGCCAAAATACAGCAATGGCGTTTGCAAGAAAGTTTAAAACGTACCTTAGCACGTCGCCCCGATTTATTAGCGTCTGCACCTTTAAGTGCAGAGCAACGTCGTTTGTTAGCCCAGTTAAAAAATGAGCAGACAGGTGATGACATAGGTCAGTCTAATATAGGCTGAGACTTTAACGGTTATATGCGCCGAGTATTGCTACTCATAGCCTCTGTAACTATTTGATAGATATATCTATTAAAACTTTTTAGGAGTTTTACCATGAGTGGTAAGCACCCGATTATTGAAAGCATCGAAAAAGCTCAAATGAAGCAAAACCTTCCATCTTTTGCACCTGGCGACACAGTTGTTGTGCAAGTAAAAGTAAAAGAAGGTGAGCGTGAGCGTTTACAGGCTTATGAAGGCGTTGTTATTGCCAAGAAAAATGGCGGTTTAAACTCTGCATTTACAGTACGTAAAATTTCTAACGGCGTAGGTGTTGAGCGTGTTTTTCAAACACATTCTCCTCAAGTTGCCAGTATTGAAGTTAAACGTCGTGGTGCCGTGCGTCGTGCTAAGTTGTATTACTTGCGTGACCGTACAGGTAAATCTGCACGTATTAAAGAAAAGTTGGTTGCTCGTACTAAATAAGTACGTTGCTTATCAGCTAAAAAAGCGACCTTTGTGTCGCTTTTTTTATATGTATTATAGTGTGTTGTTGTTTTAATTTAGCCCTCACCCCAACCCTCTCCCGTAGGGCGAGGGAGTCCTCTCTCCCTGTGGGAGAGAGCTAGAGTGAGGGAGAAAACAAGCTAAATCTGCTTGAAATACGCTTGAGACTAAAGCATCAACATACATTAGGTGTTTGCCATGACCATCTCATCAATAATAACCAAAAAACCACGTCGTCAACGCGGTCGTCTATTAGCGGCTGTGCCTTTACCTGATAATTTAAGTGGTGTTGAGCTGCAATGGTTACGTGATCGTTTGGTGGCTCAAGCCTTAAGTCAGCACAGTGTTAATGCCTATTTAGCCGACCTCAAAAAAATTGTATTATGGGCAAATAAGCCGCTCTCACAATTAACTAAAACAGATTTTGAACAGTTTTTAATGACATTAGCCGATGCTAGTTCAAGCCCGCGCTCAGTGTCTCGTTATTTGTCGTCAGCACGTCATTTTTATCGACTGCAAATTGCCGAAGGCTTACTCATGCTTGACCCTACTTTAGAGTTAAACAGTCCGCGTTTAGGGCGATCTTTACCTAAAGATTTATCGGAATTAGATGTAGAAGCGTTATTGGCTGCCCCCGATATTAGTACCGAATTAGGCTTACGTGACCGAGCGATGTTAGAGTTATTATATGCTTGTGGTTTGCGTGTATCAGAATTAGTGGGTGTGACTATAGATGAGTCTAATTTACGTGCAGGTTTTGTGCGTGTACGTGGCAAAGGCAGTAAAGAGCGTTTAGTGCCGATGGGCGAAGTTGCGCGTGACTGGTTGATACAGTATTTGCAAGAGGCGCGACCTAGTTTGGTACGTGGCCAAATGAGTGATGCTTTATTTCCGAGCCGTGTCGGTGGTTTTATGAGTCGGCAAAATTTTTGGTATGCTATTAAAGGGTATGCCAAAAAAGCAGGCATAGAACGTACCTTGTCGCCACATACCTTACGCCATGCCTTTGCAACACACTTATTAAATCATGGTGCAGATTTACGTGTGGTGCAAATGTTGTTGGGGCATAGTGATTTATCAACCACTCAAATTTATACCCACGTGGCGCGCGCACGTTTGCAGGTTTTACATCAGCAGCATCATCCGCGTGGTTGATTAGCAAAAAAGTTACAGTCTTTTAGAATATTTGTCTTTAATCTACTAATAATCTTTGGAGAGTCTAATTATGAAGTTTTCTCATCTTGCCTTGTCGTTAAGCCTGATTCTTGTTAGTGCCTGTTCTCAAGCCGAACCACCAATTATTAGTAAAGCTGTTGCAGGGGGGACGACTACGCCAGCTAATGTAGAGCAAGCTATTCGTGCTAGCTTAAAACAAGCTATTCCCGATACCGAAATCACTTCTGTTAAGCCCAGCGTCGCAGGATTATACGAAATTAAAGCTAAAGGTTATGGTACGGCTTATATCACTGCTGATGGTCGTTATATGTTTCAAGGTGAAGTGATAGAAATTAATGGCAGTAAGCTATCTAATGTCACAGAACAGGGTATGGCTGAAGGACGTAAAGTTGCTTTAGCGGCTGTTCCTTTAAAAGATATGATTATTTATCCCGCAACAGGCGATAAAACTAAGGGCATAATTTATGTCTTTACCGATGTGGATTGTGGGTATTGCCGCAAAATTCACCAAGAAATGCCTGTGATGAATCAAATGGGTATTGAGGTACGTTATTTGGCTTTTCCCCGTGCAGGCTATCCATCACCTACCTCACAGCGTATGGATGCGATTTGGTGTAATGCCGACCGTAATAGTGCGATGACAGCAATGAAAAATAATCAGCCTGTTACTCCTGCAACGTGTCCTAACCCGATTAAAGCACAGTATGAGTTGGGTCAAGAGTTAGGCGTGCGTGGTACGCCTGCGGTGTTTTTAGAAGATGGCACACAAGTTGGCGGTTATTTATCACCAACTGATTTAGCCGCTGCCATGAAAATTAAATAATATTAGCTCAAAAATGCATTAATCATAGTTGATACGGTGCATTTTTGGGCTAAACCGTTATATCATTGACGGTTTTGATAGGCTGCTCACTCAAGGGCGGCTTTTCTCTTTTTTAAGTACATGATTGGCGTTGTTAAAAGCGCGTCGCTAAAGAATAGGTGATAGGGTGAAAACGGTTAAAGTCGGTATTGTTGGGCTAGGAACAGTGGGTGGCGGGGCATTAAATCTATTGCAAGCCAATGCAGCAGAAATTAGTCGTCGTACAGGCCGTGATATTATCGTGACGCATATTGGCGCACGTCGTGATTATCCTCAATATAATTTAACAAACATTACCATTAGTCACGATATTTTTGCCGTGGTTAACGACCCTAATGTGGATATTGTGGTTGAAGTTATTGGCGGTACAACGACTGCGCGTGAATTGGTTTTACAAGCCATTGCTAACGGCAAACACGTTGTCACCGCAAACAAAGCTTTGTTAGCCCACTATGGCAACGAGATTTTTGCGGCGGCCGAAGCCAAAGGTGTGTTTGTGGCTTTTGAAGCTGCTGTGGCAGGTGGCGTACCGATTATTAAAGTGCTGCGCGAAGGTTTGGCAGGTAATAAAATTGATTGGTTGGCAGGCATTATTAACGGCACAGGCAATTTTATTTTAACCGAAATGCGCGAAAAAGGCCGTGATTTTGCTGATGTGTTACAAGAGGCACAAGCCTTAGGTTATGCCGAAGCTGATCCGACTTTTGACGTAGAAGGTATTGATGCAGCGCATAAACTGACTATTTTGGCCTCGTTAGCGTTTGGTATTCCTTTGCAGTTTGATAAAGTATATACCGAAGGCATTAGTAAGCTAACCCGTGAAGATGTGGCCTATGCCGAAGAATTAGGCTTTAGAATTAAACATTTAGGTGTTGCGCGTCGTACAGACGAAGGCATTGAATTACGTGTACATCCTACACTTATTCCTCAAGCGCGTTTAATTGCTAATGTAAATGGCGTTAAAAATGCCGTTTTAGTACAATCCGATGCGGTTGGCTCAACTTTGTATTATGGTGCAGGGGCAGGTGCAGGCGCGACGGGTTCTGCTGTGGTTGCCGATATTGTGGATATTGTGCGTGCCTTGAGTTTAGAAAATGCCAGTGGTGTGCCGCATTTGGCTTTTCAACCAGATTCCTTAGCCGATACGCCTATTTTGCCTGTAGAAGCGATTCAAACCGCTTACTATTTACGTTTGCAAGCGAATGATAAATCGGGTGTTTTAGCGGATGTGACCCGTATTTTGAGTGAAAATGGTATTAGCATCGAAGCTATTTTACAAAAACCTGCCCATGAAGCAGGCACAGTGCCTGTGATTATTTTGACTAAACTTGTAGTTGAGCGCGAAATGAATCGTGCCATTGGCAGTTTAGAGGCATTGGCTGATATTGTTGCGCCCGTGGTGCGTATTCGTTTAGAAGTGTTAGACGCTTAACCCCCTCCCAGCCTCCCCCTACGTTAGGAGGAGGGGATATTTTTAGAGAGAATATTATGACTTTTGGTAGCCGTTATACGGGTTTGATAAACAAATATCGTGACCATTTGCCTGTTTCTGATGACACACGCATTATTTCTTTGGGCGAAGGTAATACGCCGTTAATTCGCTTAAAAAATATTCCACAGTTGTTGGGCAAAAATGTTGATATTTACGTTAAGTACGAAGGTTTAAATCCAACGGGTTCGTTTAAAGACCGTGGCATGACCATGGCCGTGACTAAAGCCGTAGAAGAGGGCAGCAAAGCAATTATTTGTGCTTCTACAGGTAACACCTCTGCGGCGGCTGCGGCTTATGCAGCACGTGCAGGTATCAAAGCCTTTGTGTTAATTCCCGAAGGTAAAATTGCCATGGGTAAATTAGCCCAAGCGATGATGTATGGTGCAATCACCTTACAAATTCGGGGTAACTTTGATGAAGGCATGGAGTTGGTTAAACAAGTCGCCACTCAAGCCCCCGTAACAATTGTAAACTCCATTAATCCTTATCGTTTACAAGGCCAAAAAACGGCTGCTTTTGAGATTGTTGAAGAATTAGGTTTTGCACCTGATTATCACTGCTTACCTGTGGGTAATGCGGGTAATATTACGGCACATTGGATGGGATACAGTGAGTACCATGAACGTGGTTTTGCCAATAATCGTCCTAAAATGATTGGTTATCAAGCAGCAGGCTCAGCTCCCTTTATGCGTGGTGGTGTAGTTGCTAACCCCGAAACAGTCGCCACCGCGATTCGTATTGGCAATCCACAATCGTGGGATAAAGCATGGGCATTACAAACCGAGTCAGGTGGTTGGTTTGACGAATTGAGTGATGAAGATATTTTAAAAGCACAGCGTTTATTAGCCATGAGTGAAGGTATTTTTTGTGAACCTGCCTCGGCTGCCTCGTTGGGTGGTGCTATGCGCGATATTTTAAGTGGTAAAATTCCTGAAGGCTCTAAAATTGTGTGTACCTTAACAGGTAATGGTTTAAAAGACCCAGACACCGCGATTCAGCAATGTACAAGCACAGCACAGTTAGTCACGATTGATGCAACACTCAATCAAGTGCGTGATAGTATTTTAAAGTCGATGGGCGTTTAATTAGACCTAACATTTGATGTTGATAGAGCCTCACAAGCCTGCTTGTGGGGCTTTTTTCTTTTTTATGGATTTGTTATGCCCAAACTCTTAAAAACACGTCTTGTGCCTGTGATTCCTCCTGCATTACAAAGTTTACATCCTGTTTTGGCGCGTGTGTATGCCGCACGTGGTGTACAAAGTACCGAGCAAATACAACATAAACTTAAACATTTAGCCACCGCGCAGCAATTACATGGCATGACGGCGGCCTTAGATTTATTAACAACCGCCTTGCAACAACAGCAACGCATTGTGATTGTGGGGGATTTTGATGCCGATGGTGCAACCAGTACCGCATTAAGTGTGTTGGCGTTACGAGCAATGGGGGCAAAATATGTTGATTATTTAGTGCCAAATCGGTTTAAGTTTGGTTACGGTTTAACGCCCGAAATTGTTGATGTCGCCTTAGCTGACAAAAATCCTCAGCTTATTATGACTGTCGATAATGGCATTTCGAGCCGTGAAGGGGTAGAGCGCGCCAAGCAAGCAGGCGTTAAAGTCTTAATTACCGACCATCATTTAACAGGCAAAACTTTGCCAGATGCCGATGCCATTATCAATCCTAATCAACCTGATTGTCATTTTCCCAGTAAAAATTTGGCAGGGGTTGGCGTAGCCTTTTATTTGATGGCGGCCTTGTGTACGCATCTTAAAAATTTAGGTTGGTTTGCCAATAAACCTATGCCCAATATGACTGATTTTTTAGACTTGGTGGCTTTGGGGACGGTGGCTGACGTGGTGCAACTAGACTACAACAACCGTATTTTAGTAGCACAAGGTTTAGAGCGTATTAGAGCAGGGCAATGTAGAGCAGGCATTAAAGCCTTGTTAGCAGTGGCCAAACGAGACTTAGCCAGTTTGCAAGCCGAAGATTTAGCCTTTGCCATTGCACCACGTTTAAATGCCGCAGGGCGTTTAGATGATATGTCTCAAGGTATTGAATGTTTGTTAACTACATCGACCCAAGAAGCGCAATTCATGGCGCAAGCCTTAGATGAGCTAAATATTGAGCGCAGGCATATTGAAGGCGACATGCAAGACCAAGCACTAGCAGCCTTGCAGGCCTTAGATTGGACAGAAGAAAATTTGCCTTCGGCTTTGGTGTTATTTAATCCTGAGTGGCATCAAGGCGTGATTGGCATTGTAGCAGGTCGTTTAAAAGAAAAGTTTCATCGCCCAAGTATTGTGTTTGCACCTGTTGACGAAAGCAGTGATTTTATTAAAGGCTCGGCGCGTTCGATTGCAGGGATTCATATTCGTGATGCGATTGAGTTGGTCACGGTACGCCATGCAGGTTTGGTGACGCATTTTGGCGGCCATGCGATGGCCGCAGGCATGACAATTCCTCGGGCTAACTTTGTTGCATTTCAACAGGCTTTTTTGCAAGTGATTGATGAAGTAGCCACAGAGGAACATTTAACAGCGGCTATTGTGACCGATGGTGAGCTTGCCGCAACAGAGATTAACCTTGAATTGGCGCAGTTGTTACGTAACAGTGGCCCTTGGGGTCAGGCATTTTTAGAGCCGTTGTTTGTGGGTGAATTTGCTTTAAATGATTTTAATGTACTCAAAGAAAAACACCTTAAATTTAAATTAGCACATCCTTTAACGGGTGACGATTTAGAAGCAATTGCCTTTAATGTAGATATGAAAACATGGTCAAATCAAACTCAAAGGCTGTTATTAGCGTATCGTTTAGATGTAAATACCTTTAGAGGCACAAGTCGTTTGCAGCTTAAAGTAGAGTATTGGCGGATAGTTGAGTAAGGTTGGCCTATCACTTTGTTTTATGAGTGGTACTATAGATGTTGCCGTTGTGCGTACAGTATGACACTATTAGCCACAATAATTATTAGAGTTAAACATCATGGCAACAACTAATATCAATATTCGCACCGATAGCGACATCAAAGCACAGGCACAAGCGATTTTTGCTTCGTTAGGGTTAGATATGACTACCGCAGTCAATTTGTTTTTGCGTCAAACCGTGCGCCAAAATGATTTACCTTTTGTGCTGACTAACTTGCCCCAAAACAAGCCTGTTCAAGCTCAGCCTGCCTCCCGAGAGCAAATGTTTGGTCTATTGCGTGGACGCTATGATATGTCAGCCGATTTTGATGCACCACTTGATGATTTTAAGGATTATATGTGATGAAGTTGTTGCTTGATACGCATACGGCTCTTTGGTTATTTAATCAGCATGAGTATTTGTCTGCCAATGTCAAAGCGTTGTTGCTTGATGAAAATAACAGCTTGCACATTAGTATAGCCTCTGTTTGGGAGGTGGCTATTAAACATAGTTTGGGCAAATTGTCAGATTTTAGAGGCGGAGTACAAGCGTTTTTATCCGCTATTCAACGGTCGCACATTGAGCTTGTTCCTATCTTGGCAAAGCATATTCAAATTATTGAAAATCTTCCGTTTATTCATCGCGACCCCTTTGATAGAGTGCTGATTGCAACGGCACAAAGTAACACCATGACGATTCTTACGGCGGATGCCAATATCCAAAAATACGATGTTAAGTGGCAATGGTAATGCCATAGCCGATATTAGAGCAAGTTTTTGAAAATATGTAAGGACGGGGAAAAAATATGAAAAATTTAATGGCTGCGATTTTATTGTGTGCCGCAAGTTTTGCTTATGCAGGGCTTGATGAGGGCTTTGCAGCTTATAATAAAGGTAATTATGCCATTGCATTGAAAGAATTTAAAAAAGCGGCAGAACAAGAGAATGCCGATGCGCAATTTTATTTAGGAGTGATGTATTACAATGGGCTAGGTGTACTGCAAGATTATAAAAAAGCCCTTGAATGGTACACCAAAGCGGCTGAGCAAGGCAGTGCCGATGCTCAATATAATTTAGGGACGATGTATGAGAAAGGGCGAGGTGTACCACAAGATTATACTCAAGCGGTGGTTTGGTGGCAAAAAGCGGCACAACAAGGCATTGCTGATGCTCAATATAATTTAGGCTCTTTATATATCAATGGGCAAGGTGTGTTGTTGGACTATGAGCAAGCGGTTTACTGGTATAGAAAAGCAGCAGAGCAAGGAGACATGCAATCACAGTCTAATTTAGGGGTTGCGTATGTTAGAGGATTGGGTGTTCCAAAAGATTATATTCAAGCTGTTGAGTGGTATAGAAAGTCTGCAGAGCAAGGTTATGCTGAAGCACAATATAACTTAGGGTTTATGTATGGTAGCGGAAGGGGCGTTCAACAAAGTTATAAGATGGCTTATATTTTGTTTAGTCTTGCTGCGGCTAATAACCACGCAGAGGCATTAAAAAACCTTGGCATGCCGTTAACTGAACTGTCTTCACCAACTATTGCAGATGCCGAACGTATTATCAGGGATTTACGTCATAGCAAAGACTTTGCAGCCGAATTGCGTGAGTTGTTAAACTCTCAAAACTAAAAATGCGTGTTTGTAAGTTAAGGCTTGTATTTATCACGCATTTTGCAATCACACAACACGTCGCCTAAACCCCCAAATTCGGGTACAATTTGCCTCTTTCTTTTTGAGCAAGCTGTAAAACCGTCATGGAAATCAATCCGTATATTAAACACATGAAAGACCTGACCGAGCGTGGCGAAACGCTTAGGGGGTATCTTTGACTACGAGCAAAAAAAAGAACGCCTCGAAGAAGTGATGCGTGAGCTCGAAGACCCTGCCATTTGGAACAATCCCGAACAAGCCCAAGCACTCGGTAAAGAACGCTCCGCGCTAGAAAATAGCGTAGGTGTGCTAGATAAACTCATCGAATTAGTGGCAGATGCTGCCGCGATGTTGGATTTAGCGGTTGAAGCCGATGACGAAAGCTTATTAGCCGATGTTCAAGCCGAACTAGATGCAGCCGAAAAAATGGTGGCAGATTTAGAATTTAGGCGTATGTTTAGTGGCGAAATGGATGCCAGTAACTGCTTTGTAGACATTCAATTTGGTTCGGGTGGCACAGAAGCCCAAGATTGGGCAGGTATGTTGTTACGCATGTATTTGCGTTGGATTGAACGTCACGGCTTTAAAGGCGAACTCATGGAGGTCTCCGACGGCGAGATTGCAGGCATTAAAAGTGCCACGATTCGCGTAGAGGGCGATTATGCCTTTGGTTGGTTGCGTACCGAAACGGGCGTGCATCGTTTAGTACGTAAGTCGCCGTTTGACTCAGGCAATGGCCGTCATACCTCGTTTGCGGCAGTGTTTATCTCGCCCGAAGTTGATGACAACATCGAAATTGACATCAATCCTTCTGATGTGCGTACCGATACTTACCGTGCCAGTGGTGCAGGTGGTCAGCATATTAACAAAACCGACTCTGCGGTGCGTTTAACCCACGTGCCTACCAATACCGTGGTGGCGTGTCAAAACGAGCGTTCGCAACATGCTAACCGTGACCGCGCATGGAAGTTATTACGCGCCAAGTTGTATGAGTTAGAAGTGTTAAAGAAAAACTCAGCCAAGCAAGCCCTGGAAGAAACCAAATCCGAAAACGGTTGGGGCAGTCAAATTCGCTCTTATGTGCTTGACCAATCTCGCGTCAAAGATTTACGAACCAACGTAGAGCATTCACGTCCCGATACCGTATTAGACGGTGACTTAGATGCCTTTATTGAAGCCTCGTTAAAAATGGGCTTGTAATACAAATAAACTCCTCCCCCCTTTAATAAGGGGGAGGTTGGGAGGGGGTTGACCTCACCCCGACCCTCTCCTTGTTAAGGAGAGGGGGATTTAAACCCCACCCTAGCCTCCCCTAAATTAGGGGAGGAGTTATCTTTTAGAGAGAAAACCATGAGTAACTCCCCCGAAGTACAAGTTTCCGAAAACGAATTGTTTGCTCAACGCCAACAAAAATTAGCCGACTTGCGCAGCAAAGGTCAAGCCTTTCCTAATGATTTTAGACGCGACAGCTACGCCCAAAACTTGCAAACACAATTTGCCAATAACACCAAAGAAGAACTCGAAGCAGCCGACAAACACTATGTTGCTATTGCTGGCCGTATGATGCTTAAACGTGTCATGGGTAAAGCCAGTTTTATTACCGTACAAGATATGACAGGCCGTATTCAGTTTTATGTGTCGCAAAACAGTGTGGGCGAAGCGGTATATGCCGATTTTAAAACATGGGATATTGGCGATATTGTGGGCGGCAAAGGCTACATCTTCAAAACCAAAACAGGCGAATTGTCGTTACACATCGAAGAAGTGCGTTTGTTGACCAAATCCTTGCGTCCATTGCCTGATAAATTTCATGGTTTGGCCGACCAAGAAATGAAGTATCGTCAACGTTATGTTGATTTAATCATGAACGAAGACACGCGCAAAGCCTTTAAAATCCGCGCCCAAGTGATTGATGGTATTCGTCGCTTTTTGACGAAGCAAGATTTTATGGAAGTCGAAACACCGATGATGCACGTCATACCGGGTGGTGCGGCTGCTAAGCCGTTTGCCACGCATCATAACGCCTTAGATATGCCGTTGTTTTTGCGTATTGCGCCTGAGTTATACCTCAAGCGTTTAGTGGTGGGTGGTTTTGAGCGTGTGTTTGAAATTAACCGTAACTTTCGTAATGAAGGTGTCTCGACGCGTCATAACCCTGAATTTACTATGATTGAGTTTTATCAAGCCTATGCCGATTACAATGACTTGATGGACTTAACCGAAGCGATGCTAAAAACAGTTGCCCAAGAAGTGTTAGGCAAAACAGAGGTGGAGTATCAAGGTGAAGTGTATGACTTTGGCGCACCCTTTGTGCGTATGAGCATGGTTGATTCGATTTTGCACTACAACCCCCAATACACCCGTGAGCAATTATGGGATATGGAACAAGCCACCGCGATTGTAGAAAAAGACATCAAAGAAAAGGTCAAACCGATTTGGGGTATTGGTAAATTACATACCATTATTTTTGAAGAAACGGTAGAAACCAAATTACGTCAACCGACGTTTATTACCGAATATCCTGCCGAAGTGTCGCCTTTGGCGCGTCGTAATGATAACAACGATTTTATTACTGACCGTTTTGAGTTTTTTATTGGTGGGCGTGAGATCGCTAATGGTTTTTCGGAGCTAAATGACCCGATTGACCAAGCCGAACGCTTTATGCAGCAAGTTGCCGAAAAAGACGCAGGCGATGACGAAGCGATGCACTACGATGCTGATTATATTCGTGCCTTGGAATATGGTTTGCCACCCACCGCAGGCGAGGGCATTGGTATTGACCGTTTGGTGATGTTATTTACTAACTCGCCGTCGATTCGTGATGTGATTTTGTTTCCACATATGCGACCAGAAATGTTGTAAATCCTCTCTTTGGGAGAAAGCTAGAGTGAGGGCAATAAAGAAGGCGGATTTATCCGCCTTTTTTATGAGTTTTTGTTGGTAGCTAGTTGTATTTGTTAATGAGAATCATTATCATATAAAAATACTTACTTAAATAGGATTTTATCATGCACGCCCAACAACACGTTTTGCCAGCCACACGTCGGTTTCCTACCATTGATTCCGCTCGTTTATTTGCAGTAGGGCGTGAGATTCGTATTACTCACGAAGGCGAAGAATATCGTTTACGTATTACTAGCAACAATAAATTAATTTTGACCAAGTAGCGTGAGGTATAGGCTAAATTGCCCTTCGACTTCTCCGCTCAGGGAGCGTTATAACGCTGACTGAGCTTAGGTTGAAGCTATTTTTTAGGCACTTTACGATGATCAAGCCAAAACTTTTCCATAATCAAATAAATAAATGATGCCGACCAGCCAATCATTAATAAGCCAACTAAGCCTTCAGCACCTACAATTAAACGCATATGGCCATGCGGTAAAATGTCGCCAAAGCCCAATGAGGTATAAACTACCGCCGAAAAATACAGAAAATCATAAAAATGAGCCGTAGCCGTTAAACCATGAAACGAACCCAATGACAAATGCGTGTTAAGCACATAATAGGCCACAGAAAACAGCCAAATTTCGAGTACATGAGCAAAAAAAGTTCCATAAATAACCACTAAAACGCGTAAGCGTGGCTTAATAGTGAGTTTAGGAATAAGTTCTGAAATTAGACGCAACACCTCATAATGTATTAACGTGGTGACAAACACGAGACCTGCCGTAATAAAGGCGGCAATAAAAAAGTGAAAGTGTTCCGCTATCATGTTGTTGTCTTACATCAGTTATTAGCATCAATAAAGCTTACGGCAATTACGTTATTTATGCTAACCCAATGTACGGATGTACAACAACTCCAATATAAATACTCAACGTTTAGTGACAGGAATCAGACATTTATCCCATGATTCGGGCGTGTCTGCTTTTGCAAGTAAAATAAAAAAATAGTCAATGCTTGCGCTAATGTGTTGTTGCCAGTGACGGAGTAATAACATGACACACCTCTTACTTATTATTTATATGTCTTTTTAGCTTAGTTAGCACATCATAAAAGTCAATTTAAAGCGCAATAAATAATTAACTGAGTTTAAAAAAACGCTTAATATTATCTAATAAACGGTCATGGTGCTGGTGATCATTCGTTTGTTTATCAGGCTGTTTTACGGCAGCTAACTGCTCATTTCGTTCGGTTAAAATGCGAGCAAACTCTTCGGCAAGGGCAGGGCGCGATTGCATAATGGATTCAAAACTTTTTTTATTAATGCGATAGCATTCCACATCAGTTTTAGCGATGACGGTTGCGCGTCTTGGTTCACCTGTCATCAAACCCATTTCGCCAAATACACGGCCAGACGGTAGGGTGGTGAGTAGCTTGCGTTCTTTTTGATTGATTTCGTACCAAATATCGACTTCCCCTGTCATTAAAACATATAGCCAATGAGCCACATCACCCTGACGTGTAATAACATCACCTTTGGCAAAAGGAGCGTAGGTTAAGGTTTTAGCAAGATGAGTACGCTCTTCTGGCGAAAGCATGGTAAACAAATCCATTTGTGCCAAATTGTGCTCTCTAACGGCAAGTTCGGCATCGTGTAAACGATTTTCTCGCTCTAAAGATTCTGTGGTCATGTTAACTGCAAAGGTTGGGGCAGCTAATACCAAACCGTGGCGTTGCAAGGCGGCAAAAATATGTACGCGCATTATGCCATCGGTTGGGTCGTCTATTTGAGGGTTGGTTAGCCAATAACGTACCGCATACACACACAAGCCCTCTTTAAAGTCCATTAATACGCATTGAGGCTTGGGATGGTGGCTAACTAAAGGGATTTCAGCTTGATGCAAGGCTTTATCAACACTATTAATCACCCGTTGTGGGGGAATGGTATTACTTAAGGCAAAATACACCCAACGTCGCCACTGAGGAACATCTTCACCGCCTACAATGGTGACTTTGCCTTTCATTAAAATACTATTAGGCACGACAATAATCTCACCATTACGGGTGCGTACCGCGGTATGTCGCCAATGCACCTCAATTACTTGACCCCGAATAGTATCGGCCTCAATCCAGTCACCAATGCTAATAGATTTGTCAAGTTGTAAGGCCAATCCACCTAAAATATTGCCGAGGGTGTCTTGCATCGAAAAAGCGACAATACCTGTAATAACGGCTGATGTAGTCACCAAACCCGATAAGTTAACCCCTGCCTCGCTCATTCGCACCATGCCCCATGCAATGTAAGCGAGGACTAACATAATGTCTTCTAAAATGCGTGGTGGTTGTATGCTTAAATGAGGTAAAAATATTCTAAAAATACATAAGCCAACGGCGCGTAAGGCTAATAGGCCGATTAAAATTACCGCGATTTCGTTAAGAATACGTGCCGCTAAAGTGAGGCTGAGTAAATAACAAATAAAGCTAGCCAGTGCAGAAAAAAAAGCCATACCTAAAAAGGTAAACGCATTTTTGAGGATAGTTGCTCGGTCATTGCTGTGTTTAAATAACAGTGTTAACGTGGTGGCAATTAAACCAATGGCATATAAGTAGTCGGTGTGCCATACGCTGTGTAACGCTAAACTAAGCGATTCGCTCATACTTATAATTCCTAGTGCTTTTGATTTAGCTTAAAACAAGCAGGCAGTTTATGCTAGGTTTGAGAGCTAAGTAGTGTGAGATTGAGGCACAAAACCCACAGATAGACTCATTGTTTTGAATAAAAAAGCCCCGAATTATCGAGGCTTTTTTAGTGTTAATTTAACATTAACGACGCATATCTTCGGGTAAATGTGGTGCTACCGTTGTTACCAACGCTTTCATCACTCTAATATTACCCGCCACAATATTGCCCGATTTTAAGTAATTATGGCCACCTGCCATATCACACACAAAACCACCTGCTTCACGAATCAACAAATCGCCTGCGGCCATATCCCACGGGGCTAAACCTAATTCAAAAAAGCCATCTAAACGACCTGCCGCTACAAAGGCTAAATCTAAAGAGGCCGCGCCTGCACGACGAATCCCCGCGACTTGTAACGCAACCGCTTTAAAACCACTTAAATAAGAGTCTAAATAACTGTGTTGTGCAGGACGAAACGGAAAGCCTGTGCCAATCAATGCGCCTTCTAAGCCTTTACGTTGGCTGACACGCAAACGACGACCATTTAAGGTCGTACCATGACCGCGACTCGCGCTAAAGCATTCTTCGCTAATCGGGTTGTAAACTACCGCGTGTTCGGTTTGACCTTTGTATTGCACCGCAATACTTACCGCATATTGTGGAAAACCATGAATAAAATTGGTAGTGCCGTCTAAGGGGTCAATAATCCATAACCAATCTTTACCTGCGCCTTGTCCTTCGCTTAAACCGCTTTCTTCACCCTGAAAACTATGAATAGGATAGGCTTTGCGTAGATTGTCAATAATCATGCGTTCTGCGTCTTTGTCCACGCGGGTTACAAAATCGTTAATGCCTTTGGATTCAATATCAATATCAGCAAATTGTAATTGCTGGGCGGCTTTGGCAATGAGTTCGCCCGCCTGTTTAGCGGCACGAACGGCCATCGTAAGCATCGGTTGCATGGACACAGACTCTTAAAGAACAAAATGTGAGCCGCAAATTATAGCAGAGACTTAGGCGGTTATTTGCTACTATTAACGACCTTTTTTATGACTAAGGCACACAATGCACGCTTTTAGGGCTTAACCGTGTGCCTATGTCCTTGTTTATATGATGTTAACCTATGTTTAGTAATATCCGTATTGTGTTGGTTAATACCAGTCTGGCGGCCAATATTGGTTCGGCAGCGCGTGCCTTAAAAACCATGGGTTTACGTCAATTAGTCTTAGTTGACCCCAAAGTGTTTCCTAGTAGCGAAGCCACCGCCTTAGCATCGGGTGCGTCTGATGTATTAGCAACGGCGCGTGTCGTCGCAACTTTAGAAGAGGCCATTGCCGATTGCTCTTTGGTGATTGGCGCGAGTGCGCGGAGTCGTACTATTCCGTGGCCCTTATTAAATGCGCGTGAAGCAGGCGAATTGGTTCAACTTGAATCAGCTAAACATCCTGTTGCTTTAGTGTTTGGGCGCGAAGACAGGGGGCTAACCAACGAAGAATTACATCAATGCCATTATCATGTGTCTATTCCGAGTGATGAAGAATATGGCGTATTAAATGTGGCATCGGCAGTACAAGTGATTGCCTATGAAGTGCGTATGGCGCACTTAATGGCCGAAAAGGGCGTAGTGGCTCAAAAAACCATGCCTTTGGCTCATGCCCCGTGGGATGAAGACATTGTGCCTGTGAGTGATATGGAGCAGTTTTTTACTCATTTTGAAGCGGCATTGGTTGAGTCTGGTTTTTTAGACCCCAATAATCCTCGACAAATGCCTGCGCGAGTGCGACGCATGTTTAGCCGTTTGCGTTTAGATAGACTAGAGTATAACTTATGGCGTGGTATTTTTAGCCGTATGCAAGCGATGGCCAGCGAGATAACCCAACTTAAAAAAGGGTGATTTATTAGAGAGAGCAACTTATGACTCAGCTTAATCAGTTTTGGCAAACACAATTTTATGCACGATGTTGTGAGCAATATGGCGATAGTTGCTGTTTGTTATTTTTAAATTGATAAGGTTTTTTATATGTTTTCTTTAATTAAACAATTACGCGAAGATGTACAAGCGGTATTTGCCCGTGACCCTGCGGCACGCAACACACTCGAAGTGATTATTAACTACCCTGGTATTCATGCGATTGCTCTGCATCGCGTTGCACATGGTTTATGGCAGTCACAACTTAAAGGCTCAGCACGAGCTGTATCTACCCTGAGTCGATTTTTAACAGGCATCGAAATCCATCCTGCCGCTAAAATTGGGCGACGGTTTTTTATTGACCACGGTATGGGTGTGGTGATTGGCGAAACCGCCGAAATTGGCGATGATGTGACGCTGTATCATGGGGTGACTTTAGGTGGCACAACATGGAAAAAAGGCAAACGTCATCCTACCTTGGAAGATGGTGTAGTCGTGGGCGCAGGGGCCAAAGTGCTAGGGCCTTTTGTGGTAGGCAAAGGCGCAAAAATTGGCTCTAATGCCGTCGTAACCAAAGCCTTAGCCGCAGGCGCAACCGCTGTTGGTAATCCTGCTCGTGTCATTTTAAAACAAGTCCTAGAAGCGCATCCAGACGAACAAGCCCGTTTAGAATTTGCTCAAAAAATTGGTTTTCAGGCTTATGCCGCCTCGCCCGATTTACCTGACCCTGTGGTTGAAGCCTTACGCGTGTTACTCGACCACATGCAAGCCACCGATAAACGTTTAGATAAAATGTGCGGTGCCTTAAAAGGGGTTAATAAAGATTTTTGTGACGAAAAGCCTGATGCCTTAAAAGCCGAAGATTTAGCAGTAATGCAAGAATCTGGGCAGTAGTTTTTTGAATTTTCTTAGGAATAACCATGCTCGCTATCGAGAAGTTAGACGCTGCCAACGAACTATTTTATTTGTTGCTGTGGGATAATCCTGCACTTGCACAACAATGTTTTGCCGCCTTTAAAGCCACTGTGGATGAAGATGTTGACGATATAACCGAATGGCTTGAATTAAGTGAGCCATTGCGTACTGCCTTACGTCCTGTTTTGGTGTATAGGGAATGGGACGAGTTAGATGTCATGCTCGATGACTTACAAGAGCAAGTACGTCGTCGCCGTTTGGCGATTCGTTTTTATGCTACTGATAGTAATAATGACATTGAACAAGATGACGAAGACGACGATGAGCCAGCCTATAGCTTTGATGATACCGATGAGTTTTTTGCTCAAATCAACGATGTGTTAATTGAAGATGGCTTTAATTTATGGTCTTGGGAAACCGAGTCGGGTGCGTTATGTGTATTTATTGCACAGGCACAAGACCGCGAAACGATTTACCACTTAGCGTATATGCTTGGTTTTCACGATGATAGCGGAGCTGCCATGCGCTGTTGTGATGTAGTGGGGTGATGTTCCTTCACGTTAACAATCTTATTTAGTTGTAATCAAATTAACCTAGTATTTTAGTCAACTATTATTCTTGACTAAAATACTAGGGATTAACTATAATTACCTTAAGATTTTTGTTCTGGACTTACGTATTGCTCTACAATTGGCGCGTAAATCCTAATAAGTTGTAAGAGGGGGATGAATCATGCGTTTAACCACTAAAGGTCGTTATGCAGTCACCGCAATGTTAGACCTTGCTATTCACGCCCGTTTAGACCCTGTCAGTTTGGCTGATATTTCTGAGCGTCAAACCATTTCTATCTCCTATTTAGAACAGTTATTCGCTAAACTACGCAAAAGTGGTTTGGTTTCTAGCGTACGCGGGCCAGGTGGCGGTTATCAATTGGCTCGACACGGTGGTGAAATTTTTATCGCGCAAATTATTGATGCGGTTGATGAATTAGTCGATGCGACTCGCTGTGCGGGGCAAGGTGATTGTCAACAAGGAGTCATGTGTTTAACCCATGACTTATGGACAGATTTAAGCGCGCGCATCCATGATTTCTTATCTAATATCAGCTTAGAAGAGTTGGTTAATCGTCGTGAAGTGCAAGCCGTTGCTTTAAGACAAAGCAAAAACTCACGACAAAGCGAGGCATTAAGTATCAGTAGCTTATTTGCCCTCTAACCCAGCATCCCTCAGAGCAACATGGGCTTTTATCGTAAAAGCGGTGTTTGCAATATAATGTTTGTTTTGAGCTAGGTCATAAAGAGTCAATATGAAACGTCAAATTTATCTCGATTACTCTGCCACTACGCCTGTAGACCCTCGTGTTGCCGCCAAAATGGTAGAATGCCTTACTCTTGAAGGAAACTTTGGTAATCCTGCATCACGTTCGCATGGTTATGGCTGGCAAGCCGAAGAAGCCATCGAAACAGCACGTCAACAAGTCGCCGATTTGGTACATGCTGACCCACGCGAAATCGTTTGGACATCAGGCGCAACCGAGTCTAACAACCTTGCTATTAAAGGTGCAGCGCACTTTTATCAAGGTAAAGGCAAGCACATTGTTACCTCTAAAATTGAACATAAAGCGGTATTAGATACCTGTCGTCAATTAGAGCGTGAAGGTTTTGAAGTTACTTATTTAGACCCCACACCCAAAACAGGTTTAATTACTGTTGAGATGGTCGAAGCGGCATTACGCCCCGATACCATTGTGGTGTCGTTAATGCACGTTAACAACGAAATTGGTACGATTACCGATATTGCTGCCATTGGTGAGTTAACCCGTAGTAAAGGTATTATTTTTCACGTTGATGCCGCGCAATCTACAGGTAAGGTTGAAATCGACCTCGAAACCATGAAAGTCGATTTGATGAGCTTCTCGGCACATAAAACCTATGGTCCTAAAGGCATTGGTGCTTTGTTTGTACGCCGTAAACCGCGTATTCGCTTAGAAGCACAAATTCATGGCGGTGGTCATGAGCGTGGTTTTAGGTCGGGTACTTTAGCCACACATCAAATTGTGGGTATGGGCGAAGCCTTTAGAATTGCTAAAGAAGAAGGCATGAATGAGCAAGCACAGTTAAAAGTATTGCGTGATAAATTATGGAATGGCTTGTCTTCTTTAGAGCAAGTGTTTTTAAATGGTGATGCAGAGCAACGCATTGCAGGTAACATTAACATCAGCTTTAACTTTGTTGAAGGTGAATCGTTGATTATGGCACTTAAAGATTTAGCCGTGTCTTCAGGTTCGGCCTGTACCTCGGCAAGTTTAGAGCCGTCGTATGTATTACGCGCTTTAGGTTTAACCGATGAATTAGCCCATAGCTCAATTCGTTTTACCATTGGTCGTTTTACTACCGAAGCCGACATAGATTTTGTTATTGAGCAGTCAAAAAATGCGGTTAATAAACTGCGTGATTTGTCACCGTTGTGGGATATGTACAAAGACGGTATCGACCTTAGCCAAGTGCAATGGGCAGCCCATTAACAATAACTCCTCCTCCTTGTATAAGGGGGAGGCAGGGAGGGGGTTGACCTCACCCCAACCCTCTCCTTAATAAGGAGAGGGAGAATTTAACCCCACCCTAACCCTCCCCTAAATGTAGGGGAGGGAACTCTATAGAGATGAGGATACGGTCATGGCTTACAGCGAAAAAGTGATTGATCACTACGAAAATCCACGTAATGTGGGCAAGTTAGATACGGGTGACAGCCATGTAGGTACAGGAATGGTTGGTGCGCCTGCGTGTGGCGACGTGATGCGTTTGCAAATTCGTGTCAATGATAGCGGTGTGATTGAAGATGCCCGTTTTAAAACCTACGGTTGTGGCTCTGCTATTGCATCAAGTTCTTTGGTTACCGAATGGTTAAAAGGCAAAACCTTAGACCAAGCACAAACCATCAAAAATTCGGATATTGCCGAAGAATTGGCTTTGCCACCTGTTAAAATTCACTGCTCGGTATTGGCAGAAGATGCCATTAAAGCAGCGATTGAAGATTATCGTCAAAAACAAGGGGCATAATAATGGCTTTGACCTTAACACCTTCTGCGGCAACTTATGTAGCCGATTTTTTGAGTAATCGAGGCAAAGGCGAAGGTATTCGTGTTGGCGTAAAAGTATCTGGCTGTTCGGGGCTGGCCTATGTGTTAGAGTTTGTTGATGATATCGACAGCGCCGACCAAGTATTTGAATCACACGGCGTAAAAGTTTTTATTGACCCTAAAAGCCTCGTTTATTTAGATGGCATCGAAATGGATTTTGTAAAAGAAGGGTTAAACGAAGGCTTTAAATTTAACAATCCCAACCAAAAAGGTGAATGTGGTTGTGGAGAGTCATTTACCGTTTAGTCTAAATGTATTCCCTCCCTTAAATTAGGGGAGGGCTAGGGTGGGGTAAGCTTAGAGTTTGTAGAAACACGGGATAATGTTTTGATTACCTGTATTTTGCTATGCTTCATACAGGCTACTAAAGTCTGTCTAATCAATTGAGGCCGCTGTGGATATTCGCGATAATTATTTTGTTTTATTTGGCCTAGCCATTGGGTTTCCTTTAGATAATGCCGCATTAGCAGGTCGCTATCGTGAATTACAACGCCAATATCATCCTGATCGTTTTGCACATCACCCCGAAGAGCAACAAAAAGCCGTACAATGGTCGGCGCAGCTTAATACCGCTTTTGAGACCTTAAATAGTCCCGTTAAACGTGCGAGTTACTTGTTAGAGTTGGCCGCTCATCCTATTTCGCTTAACACCAGCATTGCCGATACTGACTTTTTAATGAGTCAGTTAGAATTACGTGAGCAAATGGACGAAGCTAACAGCGTTGAACAGTTAGTTGGATTACGTTTAGAAGTCGAAGAGTGGTTACAGAGTTTAGCGCGTGAATTTGTCTTAGATTACAATGACGAAGATTGGTCAGAAGCTCAAGACACCGTACGCAAAATGCACTTTATGGCTAATTTTTTAGCTGATATTCGTCAGCATGAAGATAAGCTCGAAGACGAAGATTATTACGACGAAGATTGATTTTTTGTTTATTTTAGGGCCGTTTTTTCCCTCACTCTAGCTCTCTCCCACAGGGAGAGAGGACTCCCTCGCCATTAGGGAGAGGGTTGGGGTGAGGGATAACCCGTCATAACTTCTAAATGATACTTATATATTATGGCCTTACTTCAAATTGCCGAACCTAATCAAAGCCAAGCCCCGCACCAACATCGTTTGGCCGCAGGTATAGACTTAGGCACAACCAATTCCTTAGTCGCTACCGTACGTTCGGGACAAGCCGCTACCTTAGCCGATGACACGCAACAGCATTTATTGCCCTCTGTGGTGCGTTATTGTGCTAACGGCCAAAAAGTGGTCGGTTTTGAGGCTAAAGAAGCCGCAATTAAAGACCCACACAACACCATTGTCTCGGTTAAGCGTTTAATGGGGCGTGGTTTAAATGATATTAAACAGTTAGGCTCAGAGTTGCCGTATCACTTTAGAGCCACCGAGACGGGAATGCCTGCCTTTTTAACCACACAAGGCGAAAAAACGCCCGTTGAAGTCTCAGCCGATATTTTAACGGTATTAAAACAACGCGCCGAAGTCACGTTAGGCGGTGAGTTAAAAGGCGTGGTGATTACCGTGCCTGCGTATTTTGACGAAGCACAGCGTCAAGCCACACGAGATGCCGCTTTATTAGCAAATTTAGCTGTTTTACGTTTATTAAGTGAGCCAACCGCCGCCGCCGTAGCTTATGGCTTAGATAATGGCGCAGAAGGCGTTCATGCGATTTTTGACTTGGGTGGCGGTACGTTTGATATTTCGTTATTACGTTTGCATAAGGGCGTATTTGAAGTATTAGCCACTGGTGGCGATGCGGCTTTGGGTGGCGATGATTTTGACCGAGCCATTGCTTTATGGTTAATGCCTCAGCTTGGTTTGCAAAATCCTGATGCCGCACAACAACGTAAATTAATGGCTATTGCGTGTCAGGCAAAAGAACAATTAACTCAAGCAGACAGTGTACAACTTACATGGCACAGCCAAGCATTTAAGCTAAGTTGTCAGCAATTTAATGACATTATTGCGCCACTGGTGGAAAAAACTTTACGCGCCTGTAAACGGGTTCTACGTGATGCCGACTTAAAAGCCAGTGATATTTTAGATGTAGTGATGGTGGGTGGCTCAACCCGTGTGCCTTTGGTGCGCCAAAAAGTGGCTGAGTTTTTTGGTCGTCAGCCCCTAACCAATATAGACCCCGATAAAGTCGTGGCCATTGGTGCAGCAATTCAAGCCGATGTATTAGTCGGTAACAAACCCGATGCCGAAATGTTATTGCTTGATGTAATTCCCTTATCGCTAGGCTTAGAAACGATGGGTGGCTTGGTAGAAAAAGTCATCACCCGTAATACCACGATTCCCGTTACCAAAGTACAAGAGTTTACTACCTTTAAAGATGGTCAAACCGCCATGAGTATTCATGTGGTACAAGGTGAGCGTGAATTAGTCAAAGATTGTCGTTCGTTGGCGCGTTTTGAATTGCGCGGTATTCCACCGATGATGGCAGGGGCAGCGCGTATTCGTGTGGTGTTTCAAGTTGATGCTGATGGTTTATTGGCCGTGAGCGCCATTGAATTAAGCACCAACCAAAAAAGCGAAATCACTATCAAACCCTCTTATGGTTTAAATGAGCAAGATATTAGTCGCTTATTAACCGAGTCTTATCAAAGTGCCGAAGCCGACAAACAAGCTCGTGCTTTACATGAAGAAAAAGTAGATAGCCAACAGTTATTAGAAGCCGTTAAAAGTGCCTTGCGTGATGATGCTACTTTATTGTGTGATGGTGAGCTAGAAACCTTACAAGAAGCGGTGAAACACTTAGATATTGCCTTAGGCTCAAGCCAGCGCAATATTATCGAAAAAGCGCGTTTAGCTTTGTTACCTTTGTCGGATGCGTTTGCAGCGCGTCGTATGAATCAACATATCCATGACGCGTTAAGCGGTCACAAACTTAGTGAGTGGGAGTAAAGCTCAATGGCCAATATTATTTTTTTACCCCATCATCAATTATGCCCAGAAGGGGCAGTGGTTGAAGCCAGCGAAGGCGAAAGTGTGTGTGAAGCGGCTTTACGTGCAGGCATTAATATAGAGCATGCGTGTGAAATGTCGTGTGCTTGTACTACCTGTCATGTGATTGTGCGTGAAGGTATAGAAAGCCTTAACGAAATGGACGATTTAGAAGCCGATATGCTCGATAAAGCATGGGGTTTAGAGCCTGATTCGCGTTTGTCGTGTCAGACAATTGTGGCCGATGAAGATTTGGTGGTGGAAATTCCTAAATACACTATTAATCATGCCTCAGAAAAAAATCATTGATTTTAGTATTTTTTATATGGGTATAAATAACCCTTCGACTTCGTTCAGGGAACACGTTTTGTTGGCTGAGCGTAGTCGAAGCCTATGATAAAGGTAGATAAATATGAGCTTAAAATGGACTGATTCGCGTGAGATTGCCCTCGATTTAATCGATGCTCACCCTGATGTTGACCCCAAAACAATTCGTTTTACCGATTTGTATAATTGGATATTAGCATTGCCTAATTTTAAAGATGACCCACAGCATAGTGGCGAAAAAATCTTAGAAGCGATTCAAATGTGTTGGTTGGAAGAAGCGGATTAAAGTAGGGATAAAAAGTGCATTCATATAACTTGGGTTTTATTAGCGACCAAGACTTATTTAATCATGTACTAGAAACGGTCAATAAGTATCGCTTTGTTATTGATTTAAAAGAGTTTAATAAAAACTTAGTTGACCCTATTAAGTTTAGTTTTGATGCACATATTTACGGCAAAACCATTGCACAGGTTGTTGAGGCGGAGGTTTTGCGCCAATTAGACAAGTCAAATAACAATCATATTGGTTATTTTCATCAGAATATTTTCAAATATATGGGCAATGCTTGGAGCGTTCCTAAAGAAGGATACGATATTGAAAATATCGCAGAGTATATTTTTGTCGAGATGAAAAACAAACATAACACCATGAACTCTTCATCATCCCAAAAAACGTATATGCGTATGCAGCATACGCTTAACCAAAACCCAAAGGCATTGTGTTTATTGGTTGAAGTTATTGCCACAGCAAGTCAAAATAAAGCATGGGCAATCAGCTTAGACAAAATATCTATTGTTGATGAGCGTATTCGCCGCGTGTCGATTGATAAGTTTTATGAAATCGTGACAGGTGACCCATTTGCATTTAAGCGATTATGTGAGGTTTTACCTTTGGTCATCGCTGATGTGGTGAGCAGCCTCAAACAAAGTGATATAGTACAAAACACGGTATTAACTGAGTTATTGGCAGTTGCACCCGATAACCTACTAAAAAGTATTTATTGGTTATCTTTTCAAAAGTATCAAGGTTTTGATAACTTCCATTTTCGTTAATTGTGTACTTGCATGACTATTTCCCAACTGCATCTTGACCATGTTTTTGATAACCCTTGGTTTGAAGAATTACAAACAAAAGCAATTCGTCCATATACCTCTATTGAGCTGTTTGCAGGTGCGGGTGGCTTGGCTTTGGGTTTAGAAAAAGCGGGATTTAAAGCAGTTTTGTTAAATGAGTTTGATAAACACGCTTGCGCCACGTTGCGTAAAAACCGCCCCCAATGGCAGGTTATAGAAGCCAGTATTAATAATGTGGACTTTACGCCTTATTGCGGAAAAATTGATTTTTTATCAGGTGGATTTCCTTGTCAGGCATTTTCTTATGCAGGCAATAAACAAGGGTTTGATGATACACGCGGCACACTTTTTTTTGAGTTTGCGCGTGCTATCCAAGAAATACAGCCTAAAGTGTTTTTAGGCGAAAATGTGCGTGGTTTACTTAATCACGATGAAGGCCGAACCTTAGCCACCATTAAAAATACCATTGCTGAATTAGGCTATACCCTAGTTGAACCTCAAATTTTAAAGGCCATGTATTATCAAGTCCCCCAAAAGCGTGAGCGTTTGTTTTTAGTGGCTATTCGTAACGACCTTGCCGATCAAGTAAAGTATCAATGGCCCGCTCAATATCATCGTGTTATGACCATGCGTGATGCCATGTTTGCAGGTGAATTATTTGATGGCAATGTACCATTATCGCAAGGGCAACTATATCCAGAACGCAAAAAAGCGGTGTTAGACCTCGTGCCGCAAGGTGGTTACTGGCGTGACTTGCCCGATGCTATTCAGCGTGAATACATGAAAGGAAGCTATTTTTTGGGTGGTGGAAAAACAGGTATGGCACGGCGTTTGTCGTGGACAGAGCCGAGTTTAACCCTGACGTGTGCGCCAGCCCAAAATCAAACTGAGCGTTGTCATCCCGAAGAAACACGGCCATTAACGGTGCGCGAATATGCACGGATTCAAACCTTTCCCGATAGTTGGGAGTTTATGGGCGCAATGTCACATCAATATAAACAAATTGGCAATGCAGTGCCTGTTAATTTGGCATACGCGATGGGGCGCAGCTTGATAAGGCTATTAAATCAAATAGAATCGTGCCAACCACTAAAAACCTGCGTATAATCGCGCACCAAATTGTCGCTAGTTTTGGCGATTTTTATTGTCCCTCTTATATTATCACAGGAGCTTATCATGGCTATCGAACGTACTTTATCGATTATCAAACCTGATGCTGTTGCTAAAAACGTCATTGGTCAAATTTACAGCCGTTTTGAAGGCGCAGGTTTACAAATTGTTGCTGCTAAAATGAAACAGTTGTCTAAAGCCGAAGCAGAAGGCTTTTATGCCGAACACAAAGAACGCGGTTTCTTTGGTGATTTAGTGGCATTTATGATTTCTGGCCCAGTTATTATTCAAGTATTAGAAGGCGAAGGCGCAGTATTAAAGCACCGCGACATTATGGGTGCAACTAACCCAAAAAATGCCGAAGCAGGTACTATTCGTGCTGACTTTGCTGCGTCTATTGACGAAAATGCTTGTCACGGTTCTGACTCTACAGACTCTGCTGCACGTGAAATTGCGTATTTCTTTAGTGCAATTGAAGTTGCTCCACGTACACGCTAATCCCGTATTACGTTAAGAGTTCACAAAGGGCGCAATATGCGCCCTTTGTTTTGTGTTAAAATACTTGCCCTCACGCCAGTAGTTCCACCAGTTGCGGTTGTTATTATGAATCCATCGTCTCAAAGCCCAGTTACACCTAAAGTTAATTTATTAGGTTTAACACGCACCCAAATGGAAGATTTTTTTGTCAGTATTGGCGAAAAGAAATTTCGGGCAGCCCAAGTCGTCAAATGGATTCATCAACTTGGCGTAGATAACTTTGAGGAAATGAGCAACGTCTCTAAAGCCTTACGCACTAAATTAGCCAATATTGCCGAAATTCGTCCCCCTGAAGTCATTTATAAAGAATTTTCTAATGACGGTACGCGTAAATGGGTACTTAAAGTGGGCGAAAACACCATGGTCGAAACGGTGTTGATTCCTGCCGAAGGAGGCCGAAAAACCTTATGTGTGTCCTCACAAGTGGGTTGCGCCTTAGATTGCAGTTTTTGCTCTACAGGCAAACAAGGTTTTCAGCGCGACTTAACCATTGCCGAAATTATTGGTCAAGTGTGGGTCGCTAATCGTTCTTATTTTGAAGAAAATCAAGACTATGACAGCCGCGAGCGTGCTATTACCAATGTGGTGATGATGGGCATGGGTGAGCCATTATTAAATTTTGATGCCGTTGTTCCTGCAATGGAGCTTATGCTCGACGACTACGCCTATGGCTTATCTAAACGTCGTGTGACTTTATCGACCTCGGGCATTGTGCCAATGATAGATAAATTATCTTCGGTCATAGATGTGTCGTTAGCGGTCTCGTTACACGCCCCTAATGATGAGTTGCGTAATGAGCTAGTGCCTGTGAATAAAAAATACCCACTCAAAGAATTAATGGCCGCGTGTCAGCGTTATTTGATGACGTTTCAAGGTGAAACAGGTCGTCGTAAAATTACCATGGAATATGTCATGTTAGCTGGTGTAAATGACCAATCTATTCATGCTAAACAGTTGATTCAATTACTCAAAGATGTGCCAAGTAAAATCAATTTAATTCCGTTTAACCCTTTTCCTCAAGCCCCTTATGGTTGTACGCCGCGTAGTGAAATTTTAGCATTTCAACGTACCTTAACCGAAGCGGGTTATATTTGTACGATTCGCACCACACGTGGTGATGATATTGACGCAGCGTGTGGCCAATTAGTGGGTAAGGTGCAAGACCGTACGCGTCGTGCCGAGCGTTGGCAACAAAAGTTAAAAGCGGGTGAGATTGTCCGTAGCGTACAATAAATTTACTCTCTTTAAAAAAGCAGCTTATGAAACAGTCATTGTTAGTGTTAGGTATTTTAGGATTATTATCGGCTTGTTCGGTACAAGTATTTGAAGGTGAACGTAAAGTTGACCCCATTGCAGGCGCACGCGCACGAGTGGCGATTGCCGCAGAATATATTCAAAAAGGCCAACCCGAATTGGCCTTACAACATTTGCAACGTGCCTTAGAGCAAGACCCAAAATCTTTTGAGGCTCATAATGTGATGGGGGTATTGCTTGAGCAAGACGATAACTTTGAAAAAGCAGAACAAAGTTATCAAAAAGCACTCAGTCTTAATAGTGACTATCCTCAAGCGCGTAATAATTACGGCATACTGTTATTTAAATTAAAGCGTTATAAAGAGGCGATGGCACAATTTGAAGTGGCAGCTAATGACTTATCGTATGAGCGTCGTGAGGTGGCTTTAGATTATATGGGGCGTAGTGCCTTGATGTTTGGCCAAAAAGACAAAGCCTATGCTAGTTTTGAGCGTTTGTTAAAGTTGAGTCCACGTATGCCTGAGCCTGCGTTAATCTTGGCTCAATTAGCTTTTGATGATAAAAAGTATGATGATGCAGCGCGTTATTATCAAAAACATTTGCGTAATTTGGCTAAAGAAAGACAAAGCGCGTCTGCTTTGTGGCTCGGTATTCGCTTAGCGCGTCTTAAAAAAGATATTGATACTATCGCCAGTTATGAATTGGTATTAAGAGAGTTTTATCCTCAAAGCCCTGAATACCAAGAGCATTTAAAAACACGACCATAAAAATAGGAGTGTGTGATGGAACAGTCCTCATCAGTGACCGCGTTGACACTGGGCGCAAAGCTAAAGCAAGCGCGAGAGCAACAAGGCTTGAGTATAGAGACCGTTGCATCATCACTTAAATTATTGCCGCGTATTATTGAAAGTTTAGAGTCTGACAACTATCAAACCTTGCCAGAAGTGGTGTTTATTAAGGGTTATGTGCGTTTATATGCCGACTTATTACGTATGCCTAGTCAAGATTTATGTGCCGACTTAGATGCCCAATATCCTGCGAATTCTTCTCTTAAAGCGCAGACTTTACTGCCTATAGATACCTTGCCTGAGCTAACGTCTTATCAGCTAAGTAGTTATCTTAAACTGCCGCATCGCACCGAAAACAGTGTCTCTAAATCATGGTTACTGTATGTGTTGGGCGTGGTGTTAGTAGCAGCGATGGCCATTGGGGTATGGCAAAGCAGGAGTTTAAGAAGTACACCAGCCGAAGTGCCTGCGGTAGCCAGCTCGTCTGCACAAGGGCAAAATGTGATTAGTTTGCCTAATGTCACCACGACACGTGCGGTGACCGATGTATTGCAATTAAAGTTTAGTGAGCCAACCAAAGTTTATATTAAAGATGCCAACGGCACAGAGTTAGCCAATACCACTTCTAAAGCAGGCGATACGTTAACGGTACAAGGGGAGTCACCTTTTGCTATCGAGTTAAATCCTGCTCATGCCGTACAATTTACATTTAATGATAAAGCCATTGATTTAAAACCTTATATTGTCAATGATATAGTCAATTTTCGTTTGTCGAGGTAGACGTTTTATGCACATTTCGCCTATTAAACGCCGTGTAACGCGCAAAGTTCGGGTCGGTTCGATTTATGTGGGTGGCGATGCCCCGATTAGCGTACAAACCATGACTAATACCGATACCTGTGATGTAGCTGCAACGGTGGCACAAATTCAGCGTTGTGTGTTGGCAGGGGCAGATATTGTGCGTGTTTCTGTACCTTCTATGGAAGCTGCCGAAGCCTTCGGCTTAATTCGTCAACAAGTGCAAGTGCCATTGGTGGCTGATATTCATTTTGACCATCGTATTGCCTTAGCGGTGGCCGAAAGAGGCGCAGATTGTTTACGCATTAATCCGGGTAATATTGGCTCGGACGCTAAAGTGCGTGAAGTGGTGGCCTGTGCGCGTGATAAAGGCTTATCAATTCGCATTGGGGTGAATGCAGGTTCACTCGAAAAAGAGATTCAAAAAAAATATGGCGAACCGACAGGCCAAGCCTTGCTTGAGTCGGCGATGCGTCATATTGATATTTTAGACCGTTTAGATTTTCAAGAGTTTAAAGTTAGCGTTAAAGCCTCCAATGTGTTTTTAACCTTAGATGCGTATAGGTTATTGTCGGCACAAATTGAGCAACCTTTGCATTTAGGCTTGACCGAAGCAGGGGTATTTAGGTCGGGTACAGTAAAATCGGCCATTGCTTTGGGTGGTTTATTATTAGATGGTATTGGTGACACGATTCGGATTTCGTTAGCTGCCGAACCCGAAGATGAAGTCAAAGTGGGTTTTGATATTTTAAAAGCCTTGGCTATTCGTTCTAACGGCATTAATTTTATTGCTTGCCCGAGTTGCTCGCGTCAAGAGTTTGATGTGATTAGAGTGATGAATGCTTTAGAAGCACGTTTAGAAGATGTGCGTATTCCAATGGATGTCTCGGTGATTGGCTGCAAAGTAAATGGGCCGGGCGAAGCCAAAGAAGCGGATATTGGTGTGGTGGGCGCAAGCCCTAAAAGTTTGGTGTACCGTAATGGTGAAAAAAGCCACCTCATTCCTACCGATAAATTAGTTGACGAAATCGAAGCGATGGTACGTCAAAAAGTTGCTGCCGAAGAACAAAAGCAAGCAAAGATTATTATTAAGGCTTAGTCTTATCTTAGCTTAATCTCGTATGCCGCGATGCTGCATACGGGCTTGCAGATGGTGGTGGTATTGTACCCAATCAAATAAATACACGAGAGTGTTACTTGTTTACTCAAAAAGAATCGAATCACTCAAAATAAGGATACTTAGGTGGATAGCATTATTGCAATTTTTGCTTGGTTGAATAATGTACTTTTAAAAATGACTTGGTTGTCAGAAGGTGTACGCTGGCTAGTTGAAAATCTGTTTGGGCTATCTGTAAATACTAAAATTGGTGGCAGTATCCACTTCTTTATTTATGATGTTTTAAAGATTTTTATTTTACTCTCAGTACTCATTTATTTGCTTTCCTACATTCAAAGTTATTTTCCACCCGAACGTACTCGACAAATTTTGGGGCGGATGCAAGGGCTAAAAGCCAATATCATGGGAGCTTTGCTCGGAACGCTTACGCCTTTTTGTTCTTGTTCTTCTATTCCCCTATTTATTGGTTTTACTCGTGCAGGTTTACCTGTTGGTGTAACTTTTTCTTTTTTAATTTCATCGCCATTAGTCGATTTGGCTTCAATTATTTTATTAGCAAGTATTTTTAATTGGACGATAGCGATGGTCTATGTACTGTTTGGATTGGTATTAGCCGTGCTAGGAGGCTCTCTTATTAGCTTCTTAAAAATGGAGAGATATGTTGCCGAATTTGTTACCCAAAATAGAGCTATCGATGGCAATGAAGATTTTACGATGTCCGCCAAAGAACGACGTGATTTTGCTCAAGAGCAAGTCACTGATATTTTCCAAAAGGTTTGGATTTATGTATTGATTGGTGTTGGCATCGGTGCAGCAATTCATAACTGGATTCCCGAGCAATGGATTACCGCTTTGCTTGGTAAAGAACATTGGTATTCGGTTTTGATTGCTACCCTTGTGGGTATCCCCATGTACGCTGATATATTTGGTACATTACCCATTGCTGAGGCATTAGTGCTAAAAGGTATTGGTTTAGGTACGGTATTGGCGTTTATGATGGCCGTTACCGCGCTATCATTGCCCTCGCTGATTTTGTTAAAACAGGTCGTTAAGCCGCGTCTATTTAGTTTATTTATCGCCATTGTTTTTGTGGGTATTTTAATCATCGGTTATAGTTTAAATATGATTGGTGCTATGTTTTTATAAATTTTAGGAAGGCAAGTTATGCATATTAAAGTAGTTGGTACGGGATGCCGTAAATGTAAAGCATTATTGGCAGTGACAGAAGAGGCAGTAAAAAAGACAGGTGTACAAGCCCAAATAGAATATATTACCGATGTCATAAAAATTGCCGAAACAGGCTTAATGAGTACTCCCGGGTTGATTATTGATAATAAAATTGTCTCAAGTGCTAAGGTTTTAGATGCTAAAGATGTAGTTGAGTTAATTTTGAAACATACTTGATTAACTTAAGTATATGCGCTTTTTTAGATGAGTTAATGTTTTTTAAAACAATGGCTTATGTGTTTTCTATTGTTTTTTATTTGGCGTATGCTACATACGCCTGCTAAAAGCTAGCCAAAATTTAGTTTATCCAGCGTTCATTTTGTCACCAAACGTCAATCTTTTTGTCATCTGTTTCATAAAAAATCAAGCACAACATTTTAGAACTTACGTGGTTATCGCTTATTTGCTCGCTAAATAAGCGTTTTTAACGATTTTTAGCTCACAAAACGCGCTAATTTCGGCGAAATGCGTAAGTCCTGAGCTATCATCGTCTATCTTTATAAGACTTATACGCTAAGCGTATGTGTTTTATGCCAAGACCTTGAGTCAAAAAAATAAACTTCTGAGGGAATAATAATGAATCGTCGTGAACTATTAAAAAAAGCAGGATTTTTAACCACATCTGTCGCTATGTTTGGTTTGGCAGGCTGTAACAGCAATGATGATGACCCAGTAAGTTTGCCATTTCTTAAAAGATATCGTTTTCCACAAGGCGTAATGGCCGCCGACCCTAAGCCAGACTCTATTATTTTGTGGACACGGGTTGTTGATCCCAATGATGATGATATTAAAGAAGTGCCATCAACTCGCGCTAATGTCAAAGTGATGTTAGAAGTTTCTATGACCGAAGCGTTTACGGATGCCTTAGCAACACCGATTACGCTAACGGCGCAAGCGATGTATGACAATACCATTCGTCATAAGCTAACTGGACTCAATCCTGCAACAACCTATTATTATCGTTTTCGTGCCGAAGCAGGCGTAAGCAGAGTGGGACGTTTTAAAACAGCCCCTGCGCTTAATGCCGATGTTGCTGCGCTAAATTTTGCGTTTATGGCGTGTCAAGATTGGAGTGTTAATCATTGGATTGGTTTGAGTGCATTGGTCACCCACAATTTAGATTTTGTGGTGCATCTAGGGGATTATATTTATGAGGCGGCAGGGGATAGTTATCAGTCCGAAAAAGTAGAAGGCTTACACACTAAAATTATCATGCCCAGTAACAGCCGTAAGCCAAATAATCCGAATGCTCAAATTGCGGTAACTACCGAAGATTATCGTTATTTGTATAAAAAATACCGTAGTGATGAACGTTTGCAAGCCTTACACGCTCGTTTTGCCTTAATTGCGATTTGGGATGACCATGAATTTTCGGATGATTGTTGGCAAAATAACGAAACTTATACCAACGGCTCAGTGCAAGTCATTAATGGCTTGCCTTTATCACCTGCACAATTAACAGGTACAGATAGCACTTCTCAAACAACACGTCGTCGCTCCGCTAATAAAGCATGGTTTGAGTTTATGCCTGCGGATATTCCTGCTTTAGACGAAACAGCATCCAATGATTTTAAAACCGTTAAAATTTATCGAGATTTACAGTTTGGCAAGTTGGCTCATTTTGTGATGACCGATGAGCGTTTATATCGTGCTGACCATATTGTGCCAGAAGCGGTAGATAACCCTGCTACGCCTAGTGTTGACCAATTAGGTAGTATTGGTAGCCGTTATTTTGTGCCAGAAGATGTACACGGCCAAATACAACAAGGCAAAATGATTGCCGCCATTAACGGTGCTTTTAACAGCTTACCTGTTACCGATGCTAATAAATTAGTGTTAGGTACTATTTTAACCAAGCTACAAACAGACCCAACAGGCGCAAGTTTAACGACTCAAGAGCAAGTCGTTTTTAATGAAGTAGGCTTGCCTTTAGTGTCGGTATTGGGCGAAACACAGCGTAATTGGTGGAAAAATAAAATGGCGACCAGTTCGGCGACATGGAAGTTTTGGGGTAATGAAGTGTCGTTGTTACGCATGGCCTTAAACTTAAAAGCCTTACCTGCTATTGTTGCCCAAGGCGAAAGCAACCCTAGCTTAAAAGCACTGATTAATAGTTATATTGTAAATGCCGACCAATGGGATGGTTACAGTGCCGAACGTGCCAACTTAATGCGGTTTTTGGCCACAAATAACATTAAAAATGTGGTGGCGGTAACAGGTGATATTCATGCCTTTTATGCAGGCGAAGTGCCTGTTGATTATGCTAATTATCAAACAGGCCAAGCAGTTATGGTCGATTTGGTAACCGCAGGCATTAGCTCATCAAGCTTTTGGAGTTATTTAGCGAGTGTAGTAGGAGATTTTGAAACCGAAGTCAAAGCTATTAAAGCGGCTCGTACCCTTGCGCCTACCTCGTATGTTAATAACTTAGAAAGTGGGGCTAACCCTTTTGCTGCTTTGCGTCCTTTGGTTTATACCTGCGCCAATATGTTGGTGTATCAAAATGTTAAATCACAGGTACTTGCTGTTGCGGATTTAAGTACGCCCGAAAAGCAACAAGCCGCTTATAGACAAGTGTTTGAAGTGTATTTACAAAATGAAGTCCCTGTTGCTCAGGGGGGCTACGTGATTCAAAATACACTTAACGAAACCTTTGCAGGTAACATGGGTCAAACCATTCAAGCCTTGTCTCAACAGCTAGGCGTAAGTATTCCTAATCCTTATACGGGAACAGCTAATCCTCCTGTTGTGCAAAATCCGTGGATTAAATATGTAGAAACAGACACCCAAGGTTTTATTACCGTTAAAGTCACACCGACACAAGTCGAAGCTAAATTTCATCACATCGAAACCTTAGCAAAATCACCCACTGCCAATAGCGTGATTGCAAGTAATAAAACCAAAACTGCCATTATCAATAGTGGCATTAGTCAGGTGCAAATAAGTTAAAGCATCACACCAAGGTAGCGACATGCACCATATTGGAGCATAATTTTTATTTTTGTTCTTTTATGGTGCAATTGCTGTGGTAACACCTATTAAAAGTGTTTTAATAGGTGTTTTTGTGTTGGCACAAAAATTGCTTTACTAAAACGGAACACCTTATTGATACACAGGGCTTAGGCATTGCACTGTAATTAACGTATTTTATGAGTATAAGACGCTTTAATAGGGTTGAAGTGCGAATAAATGAGCGGTAACTGCGTAAGTCACAAGAGACATACTTGAGACTGTCAAAGATTCTGCTAAACTGCCAAGGCTTTTTTAGTAGAATGGCGCAAGCTAGGTTTTGCCTTAGACGAGCCTTTGTGCTTGTTCAATAGAATGTATTTTTTGTTTAGAAACACTCAGAACTCAGGACTGACGCATTGCACTGTAATGAGTGCGTAAGTCCTAAACTGCTATCACCTTGCGACAAATGCGTAAGTTCTAAAAACTGTTATTTTGGGAGCTGATTACATGGCCAATAAAGCCTTAGACCTGATTAAAGAAAACGAAGCCAAGTGGGTCGATTTACGTTTTACTGACATTCGTGGTAAAGAACAACACGTTTCTTTTCCTGCATACACTGTTGATGAAAGCACTTTTGAACAAGGTAAAATGTTTGACGGCTCTTCCTTAGCGGGCTGGAAAGGCATTGAAGCCTCTGACATGATCTTGATGCCAGATGCAGAATCTGCTTTTATGGATCCGTTCTTTGATGAACCAACCGTTGTTATTTCTTGTGACATCATCGAACCAACAACGATGCAAGGTTATGAGCGTGACCCACGTTCTATCGCGCGCCGTGCTGAAGAGTATTTAAAAGCAACAGGTATTGCTGATACCGCTTATTTTGGCCCAGAGCCAGAGTTTTTTGTATTTGACGAAGTTAAGTGGGATATCGACATGAGCGGTGCACGTTGCACTATTTATGCCGAAGAAGCTGCTTGGTCTACAGGTAAAGATTACGAAGGCGGCAATACAGGCCATCGCCCACGCGTTAAAGGGGGTTACTTCCCCGTTCCGCCAATTGACTCTGCTCAAGATTTGCGTGTTGCTATGTGTAACGCTATCGAGGCAATGGCTGGTGAAGGCAAAATCGAAGTACAACATCACGAAGTGGCTTCTTGCCAAAGCGAAATTGGTGTAGCTTTTAACACCTTAGTTCGTAAAGCTGACGAAGTACAAATTTTAAAATACGCTGTACACAACGTGGCTCACGCCTTTGGCAAAACAGCAACCTTTATGCCTAAGCCTTTAGTGGGTGATAACGGTTCTGGTATGCACGTTCACCAATCGTTAAGCAAAGATGGCAAAAACTTGTTCTCTGGCGACCAATACGGTGGCTTGTCCGAAATGGCGTTGTATTACATTGGTGGCATCATCAAGCATGCTCGTGCATTGAACGCGATTACTAACCCGTTAACCAACTCTTACAAGCGTTTAGTGCCTCACTACGAAGCACCAATCAAGTTGGCATACTCTGCACGTAACCGTTCTGCTTCTATCCGTATTCCTTACGTTAGTAGCCCTAAAGCGGTTCGTATCGAAACTCGTTTCCCTGATCCAGGTGCAAACCCATATTTATGTTTTGCAGCCTTGATGATGGCTGGTTTGGATGGTATCCAAAACAAGATTCATCCTGGTGAAGCAGCAGACAAAAACTTGTATGACTTGCCACCAGAAGAAGATGCATTGATTCCAACTGTGGCTGAAAGTTTAGACCAAGCGTTGGAATGCTTAAAAGCTGACCATGAATTCTTGTTAAAAGGTGGCGTGTTCACTAAAGAATTTATTGAAGCTTACATCGAATTAAAAACAGAAGAAGTTCGTCGTTTAAACACGACTGTTCATCCTGTTGAGTTTGATATGTACTACAGCGTGTAATACGCTTTATTACAAGAGCGGTAACGCTTTCACAAAAAGGCTCATGTAAATGAGCCTTTTTTGTTCCTATAATAGGCATAACTGCAAAAAAATCTAAGTGAAGGGGAAAGTCATGCGTTATGGTCTTATTTTGTTAGCCCTACTAACAAGCACTGTACAAGCAGGTATTTACAAAACCTACGACAAAAACGGCAATGTGGTTTTTACTGATGTGCCAAGTAATGAGGCTCAAACGATTGAAGAAAAACCGATTGCAACCATGCCTGCTTTGCCGCGTGATGTGATTGACGCAAAAACTAAGCCACTAAAGGATGTCAAAACAGCCATTATACCTATTGCTTATAAAGTTACGGTGGCAGGTTTAGCAGCACAAACGACCTTGCGTAAAGAAGATAAAGTACTCAATGCGTCCATTCAACTTGAGCCAGCGTTGTACAAAGAACATCATTTGTTAGTTTCATTAGATGGTAAATCTTTAGGAAAAGATGTTTTTTCGCCCACTATTGACCCAAGCAAACTCGAAAGAGGTCAACATCGCCTAGAAATAAAGGTAGTTGATAAACAACAAAAAGTATTAAACACCGAAGTTGTTGATTTTTTTATACAACAAACTACGGTTAATCGGCCTAAAGTTAAATAATTGTTTAGCGGCTATTAGGTGTTAAAAGCAAAACTTTGCTATCTTTAGGGGTATATTTATTAAAGATGGCAAATCATGGATTTATTACAACAACATATTAACCATCAGCTTAGTCTTTGTGCCGCCGCGTTTACTCAAGCAAATTTGAGCAGCGAATGGCTCACGCTACAACAAAATATTGAGCCACAACTAACGCAGCTTGCCTTAAGTAGCGATTACGCTATTAATACCTTATGCCAGTTTCCGCACGTATTTTGGCATATGTATCAACAAGGTGATTTAACACAAGCCCAGCCGCGCCCTTATTATCATCAACAACTCACTAAGCTATTAGCCGATAAAACCACTGATTTTTTGTGGATGCAAAGTATTCGTCAATATCGTCAACAAGCCATGCTACGTTGGGTTTATCGCGATGTTAATAATTTATGCACATTAGCTGAATTAACCGATGAGCTGTCGGAGTTTGCCGAAGCCAGTATTGATGCCGCCATCGCTTACGCTATTAAGCCACTGCAAGCACGTTATGGTGAGCCTATAGGTGAAGACTCAAATCAAGCACAAAAGTTAGTCGTGATTGGCATGGGCAAATTAGGCGCACAAGAACTTAATTTATCTTCCGATATTGATTTGATTTTTAGTTATCCCGAAGCAGGCGAAACCAATGGCCGCTCTACACTCAGCAATCAAGAATTTTTTATTAAGTTAGGTCAGCAAGTTATTAGGCTATTAGATCAAGCAACCGCCGATGGTTTTGTGTTTAGAATAGATATGCGTTTGCGGCCTTGGGGTGATGGTAGTGCCTTGGCGTTGTCTTTTGCGGCAATGGAGCGATATTACGAAAAGCATGGCCGCGAATGGGAGCGTTATGCCTTTATTAAAGCGCGGATTGTGGCAGGTGATACACAACAAGGCCAAGAATTATTAAGCACCCTAAAGCCCTTTGTTTATAGACGTTATATTGACTATTCCGCCTTTGCTGCCTTGCGTGACATGAAGGCGATGATTGAGCGTGAAGTACGTCGTAAAGATATGGCCAATAATATTAAGTTAGGTTCGGGCGGCATTCGAGAGGTCGAGTTTATTGCTCAGGCGTTTCAGCTCATTCGTGGCGGTGTATTTAAAGACTTACAACAACGGCCTTTGTTGCCTGTGTTGCAGGTGTTAGTTGAAAGACAATTATTAAGTGCTGCGATTGCCCAAAACTTAGCACAAGCCTATATCTTTTTACGCCAAGTAGAACATCGTATTCAGGGTTATCAAGACCAACAAACACAAATGTTACCTAGTGATGAGATGGCACGTTTATGTTTGGCGCGTAGTTTGGGTTTTGCCAATTACAGCGAGTTTTTAACACAACTGACGCAGCATCGAGCCAATGTTGCACAACAATTTCAAGAGGTGGTGGATAATAAAAGTGATAAAGCACAACGCTCGGCAGGGCAGTTAGCGCGTGAATTATGGTTAGATATTTGTGATAATAATCAAGCAGCTTTAGAAAAATTAGGTTTTGTAGAAAGTGAGCGACTTGAACAGTTTTTGCAACAATTACGCCTAAGCCGCGCCGTTAAAACCTTGCCTATTATTAGTAAAGAGCGTTTAGATGCGTTTATGCCTTTGTTGTTAGAAAGTGCAGGGCAGCACCCTCAAGCCGATAGTGCATTAATGCGCTGTTTGCCTTTGGTTGAGTCGGTATTGCGTCGTACTGCTTATTTAGTCATGTTGTTAGAAAATCCAAGTGCTTTACAGCGTCTGATTAGCTTGTGTGCCGCAAGCCCGTGGATTGCTGCAGAACTGGCACGTTATCCTGTGTTGTTAGATGAATTACTCAATGCCAAAACCTTATTTGCACCGCCACAAAAAGAACAGTTAGTCGCCGAATTACGTCAGCAATTGTTAAGAATTCCGCATGATGATATTGAAGAGCAAATGCGCGTGTTACGAATTTTTAAAAAGAGTCATGTGTTACGGGTAGCAGCTTCGGATATGCAAGGTACTTTGTCGCTCATGAAAGTGAGTGATTATTTGTCATGGATTGCCGAAGCGGTTTTGGAGTCGGTGTTGGCCTTATCGTGGCAACAACTCACCGCTAAATATGGTTTTCCACAGCGTTTAGATGGCTCAATCGCTACAGGTGATTTTATTGTTTTAGGTTACGGTAAATTGGGTGGGCTTGAATTGGGTTATGGCTCAGATTTAGATTTAGTGTTTGTACATAATGCCGATAGTAGTGCCGACACCAATGGCACAAAAGCCATTACAGGGGGTGAGTTTTATGCGCGTTTAGCCCAAAAAATTATTAGCTTATTAACCACCGCCACCGCAGCAGGACAATTATACGACGTTGATATGCGTTTACGCCCCTCAGGTAATGCAGGCGCATTAGTCAGTAGCGTCAAAGCCTTTACCGATTATCAACAGCAACACGCATGGACATGGGAGCATCAAGCCCTTGTACGCGCTAGAGTTGTGGCGGGTGATAGTGCTTTAGCACTTACTTTTCAAACAGTTAGACATCAGATTTTGGCGCGTGTGCGTGACCCTGTTATGTTGCGTCAAGAAGTCATCGAAATGCGCCAAAAAATGCGTGAGCATTTATCTAGCCAAGCAAAACAAAAAAATAGCCCCATTTTTGATATAAAACACGATGCTGGGGGTATTGTTGACATCGAATTTATGGTGCAATACGGGGTTCTAGCATGGGCAAGTGATTACCCCGAACTTACCCACTATCCAGATAATGTGCGAATTTTGGAAAGTTTTGCCCAATGTGGCAAATTAACACCAGAGCAAGCCGAGGCACTTAAGGCGGCCTATCTTGAATATCGCGCCCGCAGTCATCGTTTCGCCTTAGCGCAACAACCCGCGCAAGTGCCTGATACGGACTTTATTGCCACGCGCACACTGGTACAGCAGTGTTGGCACAGTTTATTAAGCCCTCACCCCAACCCTCTCCCATAGGGCGAGGGGGTTCTCTCTCCCATTGGGAGAGAGCTAGAGTGAGGGGAAATTATTTTATATATATTGGAGAAAACTCTGTGATTAGTATGGCAGACCGTGATGGTTTTATTTGGTTAGATGGTCAAATGGTTGATTGGCGCGAAGCCAAAGTGCATGTGTTAACCCATACCTTACATTATGGCATGGGCGTGTTTGAAGGAGTTCGTGCTTATGAAACCGCTCAAGGTACCGCAATTTTTCGTTTAAAAGAGCATACTCAGCGTTTGTTAAATTCGGCCAAAATTTTTCAAATGAAAGTGCCTTATGACTTAGACACTTTAATGGATGCGCAACGTGCAGTTATCCGTGACAATAATTTAACGTCAGGTTATTTACGTCCTATTATTTGGATTGGCTCAGAAAAAATGGGCATTGCCGCCAAAAATAACACCGTTCATGTGGCGATTGCTGCATGGCCTTGGGGTGCGTATTTAGGCGAAGATGGCATGACCAAAGGTATTCGGGTTAAAACCTCGTCTTTTACGCATCATCAACCCAACATTACGATGTGTAAAGCCAAAGCGGTGGGTAACTATCCTGTGTCTATTTTGGCGCATCAAGAAGTGGCCACTAACGGCTATGACGAAGCGATGTTATTAGACCCGCATGGTTTTGTGTGTCAAGGCGCAGGCGAAAACGTATTTTTGGTTAAAAATGGCGAATTACATACACCCGAATTAGGTGGCGGTGGTTTAGATGGTATTACGCGTCAAACCGTGATTCAATTTGCCAAAGATTTAGGCATTCCTGTTATAGAAAGACGTATTACCCGTGATGAGTTTTATATTGCCGAAGAAGCCTTTTTTACAGGTACAGCCGCCGAAGTAACCCCTATTCGTGAATATGATGACCGTCCGATTGGCACAGGCGTGCGTGGTGAATTAACAGCTAAATTACAACAGTTGTTTTTTGATACCGTGAATGGCAAAAATGAGACCTATAAACATTGGTTGAGTTTTGTTAAATAATGTTTTGGCAAAGACCCTCACCCCAACCCTCTCCCAAAGGGAGAGGGAGTCTAAAAAGTAAAGTTTTTGTTTTTAAGGCGTAAGTGGTCATGTCGCATATAACTCCCCTGATTATTTGGCAATTTGTAGATGGTAAAGCAGGACATGAGCAACAAAGCTCAGGTTTAATTCAAGAAATCAGCCGCTTGTATCCTGTACACAGCATCAAAATCGACATTCGTCAGCATCCTGTAGGTGTGATGGATTGGTTACTCAAACGTTTGCCGAGTGATTATCCTTTACCACATTATGTAGTTGGTGCAGGGCATCGTACGCATTTAGCCTTACTCACCGTTAAACGCATGACCAAAGCCAAAAGCATCGTCCTAATGAAGCCCTCGTTGCCGTTGTCGTGGTTTGATTATGCCCTTATTCCTAAACATGATAATCCTGCCCCTAGCCCAAAAACTTTTATCACGTATGGTGTATTAAATACCGTCACGCCAAGTCAGCAACAACAGCCCAATAAAGGCTTGATGTTATTGGGAGGCTCGTCTAAACGTCATGGCTGGAACGAACTTTCTTTAGTCAAACAAATGATGTTAGTGTTAGATGCCTACCCTGATGTGCAATGGCAAGTATCAACCTCACGCCGTACACCCGAACATACTTTGCTTGAAGTACGTCATATTGCGCCTCATGCCAAAGTGTGGGCAGCCAACGAAACGCCACAAGGATGGGTTGCCGAGCAATTAGAGCAAGCGGCTCAGGTATGGGTCACCGAAGACAGTATTTCGATGATTTACGAAAGCCTGACCGCAGGCGCACAAGTTGGCCTATTTAATGTGCCGCGTATGCAGCAAGACCGTATTACCCAAGCGATTGATGTTTTGGCACAAACAGGCCGTTTAACCTTGTTTGAAGAATGGCAAAAAACACAAAAGTTAGCGATTAATCCACCGTTTTGTGAAGCGAAACGTGCCGCCACATGGTTTTTGGAGCAAGAAGGATTATGCCCAGCCGTTACCGCATAGTACACGTCATGGCCTCAACAGATGGCGTGATGGGAGGGGTAGAAAAACATACCTTAGCATTATGTGCTGCATTAGCCCAAAAACATGAGGTACATTTAATTGCTAATAATCAATATCGGCAATATTGTGATAAACAGGTTCAGTTTCATGCGCTGCGCTTTGGTCATGGTTTATTCGCCTGCTATAGTTTTTGGCAGTTAGTGCGCTACATAAACACCATTCAGCCTAATATTGTACATAGCCAAGCCCATCAAGCAACACAAAGGCTTAAATACCTGCAATGGTTTTTTAAGCATATTAAATTTATTGCGACGGCTCACAATCTCCATCATGTAGATGTGTATAAGCGTAGTGATGGTCTTATTGTCTTAAATGAAAACCTCTTAAATAGTGTTGAGTCTCACCAAGTAAGATTAATTTATCAAGGTATTGTTGTGCCTCCAAAAGCAAGTCTACGACAGATAGGCACCTTGCGTTATCAATTGGGTCTTAATAAAGAGAAGCCTATTTTAGTGACTATTGGCGAATTAAATAGTAATCATGGCTGTGATGTTTTATTAAAAGCAATGGTTGATATAGACGCGCAATTATTGGTGATAGGGGATGGGGTAAAAAAACAAGCATTACACGATTTGGCTCACACCTTGGCCATTAATCATAAAGTTTTTTTTGTGGGTGAGCGTGATGATGCCGATATCTTTTTACAATTAGCTGATTTGTGTGTCGTGCCTGATTTAGAAACCGATAGCTCTTTAACCGTGATTCGAGCCTTACAAGCGAGTTGCCCTGTCGTGGCAACTAATATTATTGGCTTTAAAGAATGGCTGTCGCCTGCCTTATTAGCACCACCCAATGATGTCAGCGCATTACATGAGACACTTTGTGCTACAATCCGCGCTTTAGCTACCTTAAAAGCTAATTATCTGCCCATTTTTTTACGCGCTCAACAAGAGCTAACGATGGATCAGGGCAATCGCGCTACGATTTTATGTTTAAGGGGTTGTAAAATAGGTTAAAA